>Ga0207757_100035_pt1 | contig 119930 bp, 127 predicted proteins | sample A23P3SouthBayCA_2_FD_187752 | JGI IMG/M metagenome (GOLD analysis project Ga0207757, IMG submission 187752) | Aerobic enrichment media microbial communities from Eden Landing Ponds, California, USA - A23 P3 (2) (SPAdes) | ecosystem: Environmental > Aquatic > Marine > Unclassified | place... | reverse complement strand
TGCGTTGGAACCTCGTCTATGCCATCGGCGGCGGTTGAATACTGTTAGTCGGCTTCATCCCCGCCCTGAAGGGCGAGGCTTTCGCCTCGAATTTTCCGTGAGATCGTCGCTGGAGACGTTTCGGCGATACGGAGATCAAGAGCTTAGTTTCACCGATGCATCCAGCATCCACCTGTGCGATTCGCGTGGCATCGACTCGGTGTTGAGCTTCGATGACGACTTTGATGGCCTCATAAAACGAGTCGATCCAGGAGCCTGAAACGTCGTCGTAGCTCGTGATTCGAAAATATCGCCCGGAACACTTCGATATTATCTATAAAACACCGCCGTGACGGATCGTGGCGACGCCGAAGAAGTATAAACGAAGGCGACCGTACATCGGGGCATGACTATCGCCCACGACGAGGATATTCTCGGAGGGGAGCCGCGCATCGACGAGACCAGAGTCGGCGTCCGTCACGTGGCCGCCAGGGTGATAGATACCGGTCAGTCGCCTGCGTACGTCGCCGACCAGCTCGACCTCTCTCTCTCCGAGGTGTACGAGGCACTCTCCTACTACTACGATCACGTCGAGGAGATGCACGACCTCGAACGGGAGAACGAAGACGCGTTCGACCGCGTCCGTGACTCCTCGCTGAAGCCAAAAGAAACCATCCGGTGATGGGGGATCGAATTCTTCTGGACGAACACGTGGGTCGGATCTTCGAACGAGTGCTCTACGAACGTGGATACGACGTCGCTCAGGCGAAAGACCAGTTCGGGGAACACACGGACGACATCGAACTCCTCCGGTGGTGTGCAGAAGAGACGGTCGTCTTGCTCACGAACAATGCAAAGGATTTCGAACCGCTCCACCGGAGCCACGACCACGCTGGCATGCTCTTGTACTACGATCAGAAGCTACCGGACGACGATCCGGAAGGGCTTGCTCGGACGGTAGACGAAGTGTTCACTCAGTACGGCTCGTCGGGCATCGAGAACGAACTCGTCGACCTCGACGAGTGGTACGACTGGCTCCACGAGTGACTGCGGGTGTGAACGTGTGCGGCCGGAGCACTACCAGGCGAGTTTCTATTAGCAGGCTTGGTGAACGTAGAATCGGCTATCGTTCGTCGACCGAGTGGTTCGACGGACCCGGTAGGTCGCCGATTCACTCGCGCGAACGGACGTGAGCGCGAGGAGTGCTTTTGGTCGAGCTTTTGCAAGCGAGCGCAGCGAGCGCTGCAAAAGGTCGTAGTGTGCGCCCGGAACACTAACGTCCGGCCTCATCCCTGGCGGCGTGCCGTGTCGGCCGGCTAACCCTCGTGCCGGGCGGCCGTCGGACGCGTGCGACGGCGTCACGTGCTCGGCCGTCTGTGGGGCGGCCCTGGAGATCCATCGGCTCAGTTTGGCCGTCGGTCCTCCACTCAGCCAGTCGGCGGCTGACCCATATCACGTGCCCGGGTTCTCCGCGCGGTCATCGCGCCCTGACGGGCGTGCTCGGGCGGGGACTAGAGGCACGCGCCGGCTCTACGACCCACAGGGATTAACGCCTTGCGGACGGTGGCCGGCCACGCGACGGTCAGTAGACGTAGTCCGACTCGTGGATGTTCACGAAGTCGCGACGCTGGCGTTTGTGCCACCGGTAGCTGACGAGTAGTTTGACCGCGTCCCAGCCGGCGGCGAACTTCCGTTCGAACATCCGGTAGCCCGACTCCTCGGCCAGCATCTTCCGGGCGGTCCGGAAGATCCGATCCCAGTCCTCGGGCCGGTAGTCACGTGCCATGTCGGCCATGGTGACGTTCCGCAGGATCTCGTCGCCGATGGCCGTCTTCCAGGCGGCATTGTAGTCCGAGAGGTCGCCGGAGCCGGCGAGTTTACCCGCGATAGTGCCGGTGCGAACGGCGACGTGGTCGCCCCCCTCGTGGAACGCCGAGGTGGTCCCCATCGCGCCGCCGGCGACGGCGATGCCCGCTCCGACCGGCGAGTCGACCGGTCTCGTCGAGGAGATGGGGTAGGTCTCCGTCCCCCCCGACTTGCCGCGGTCCTCGACGAGGGGGAAGTCGTCGGGTACGTCGTACTCGTCGCCGTACTCGTGTTCGAGGAGCCGGCGGAGATACTCGCTCCCGCTCGGAACCGTCTCGTCTTCGGGGCGGAGCAGGGCGTACGACTCGCGGTCGGCAACGGCGTCCAGGTCGAGACCGATGGGCATGGTCAGGCCGATCCGGGCCACGTCGTCGTCGTTCGGGAAGATCCACGGGTAGGCGGTGTGGCCGGGGATGTACCCCCACCAGAAGGTGATGGCGCCGCGGAGGTCCTCCGCGACCGCGGGCGGAAGCCGGCGGTGTTCCTGGTACGCGATGTGGTTGGCCGTGGTCGTCCCGAGGTAGTCGGTCACGGGAACGGGGAGATATCGATCCAGCACGCGGTTGGTGACGGTGCGCTGGGGACCGTCCGCCAGGATCAGGAAGTCCGCACCGACCGCCTCGCCGTCGGCCAGCCTGAGGGTGTGACGCGGATCGCCGTCGAGGGCCGTCTCCACGCCCCGGACGCTCACGCCGACGCGGTAGTCGGCGCCGGCGTCCTCGGCGCGTTCGCGGAGCCAGTCGTCGAACTTCGCGCGGTTGAACGTGTAGCCGAAGGCGTCGTACGAGGAGTCGATGCCGGTGCTGTGCAGGACACACGACTCGGTCGGGCCGACGAACGACGCCCGGTCGAGCTCCGAGAGCAGGACGCCGTCGGGGAACTCGTCGGGATGAATTCCCATGATGTCGACCCAGTAGTCGAGGATGCCGGCGGCGTCGGTCGAGTCGGGTCCGAGACCCTCGCGATCCGCGCGCGGGACGCCCTTCTCGAAGACGACCGCGGACGCGCCGGCTTCGGCGGCCGCGTGGGCCGCCGAGGCGCCGGCCGGCCCGCCGCCGACGACGGCTACGTCCACGTGTTCCATACCCTACCTCGGAACCGGTGGGGGTATTAATCGCCCGGAATGCCCCGCCCCCCGCCACGCCGACGTAGCCTCTTTAACCGAGGCGGGTGCACCCACGCCCATGACCGATCCCGACGTCGCCGTCCTGCGGCAGAAAGTCCACGGAATGTCCCCGTCGTCGTACGGGGCGAGGCTCCGCGAACGGCTCCCCGACCACGAGGTGACCGTCGCCACCACGCCCGCCGAGGAGCGCGAGCTGATCGAACGCGCGCGGGTGGTGACCGGCATCCACTTCGACACCGAGTGGCTCGACGCGGCCGAGAATCTCGACCTGTTCGCCTGTGCGTACGCCGGGACGGGTCACCTCGACGTCGGGGCGTTCGAGGACGCGGGCGTCGCCGTCACCAACGCTGCGGGCGTCCACGGTCCCAACATCTCCGAGTACGTGATCGGCGCGCTCGTCGCCCACGAACGTCGGTTCAGGCGGGCGTGGGAGCACCAGGATCGAAACCACTGGGAGGCGTACCCGGTCCGCGAACTCCACGGAAGCACGGCGGCCGTCGTCGGTCTCGGCGCCATCGGCGAGGCGCTCGTCGACCGCCTGGACGCCTTCGGCGTCGAGACGGTCGGCGTCCGGTACACGCCCGAGAAGGGGGGACCGACCGACGAAGTGGTGGGATTCGACGCGATCCACGACGCACTGGCGCGCGCGGACTACGTGGTCCTCGCGTGCCCGCTCACCGACACCACGCGCGGGCTGATCGACGCCGACGCGCTGGCGTCGATGCGCGCCGACGCCCTCCTGATCAACGTCGCTCGTGGTCCGGTCGTCGACACCGACGCGCTGGTGACGGCGCTTCGCGATGTCGACATTCGCGGGGCGACACTCGACGTGACCGACCCCGAACCGCTCCCCGCCGACCACCCGCTCTGGTCGTTCGAGAACGTCCAGATCACGCCCCACAACGCCGGTAACACGCCGAAGTACTACGACCGCCTCGCCGACATCCTCGCGACGAACCTCCGGCGGATGGAGGAGACGGGAGCGGCCGAGGGGCTGGTGAACCAGGTCGTCTAGGTCTCGGGCGGCGCGACCTCGTTTCGCAGGGTGCCGACGCCCTCGTAGGTGATCTCGACGCGGTCGCCGGGTTCGATCACGCCCGGATTCGCGGGGCTTCCGAACGCGATCACGTCGCCCGGGCGGAAGGTGAACCGCTCGGAGAGGAACGCGACGATCTCGTAGGGATCGAACAGCATGAGCTCCGTGTTGGCCTCCTGGCGTCGCTCCCCGTTGATCTCGGTGTACATGTCGATCCCGTGGGGGTCGAGGTCGGTCTCGATCCACGGGCCGAGCGGACCGGAGCCGTCGAAGGCCTTCCGCGCCGTCCGTCCGGGCTGGTCGAGCGCGTCGACGTCGTTCATGATGGTGTAGCCGCGGATCACCTCCGGCACGTCCTCGGGGTCGAGGCGGTGACACCGCTCGTCGACGACGGCACAGAGTTCGCCCGCGTAGGTCACCTCCTCGGAGAACGTCGGATAGGGGATCGACTCCTCGTGGGCGACGATGGAGGCGGGTGGCTTGATGAAAAACGCCGGCTGCTCCGGCACGTCGTACTCCATCTGATCGAGCGTCTCCGCGAAGTTCCGGCCGACACAGTAGAGCGCCGAGGGATCACACGGCGGCGCGAGGGGACCGTGCTCGCCGACGACGAACTCGTCGGTCTCGGTCGCGACGACGCCGTCGCGGTACTCGCCGGCGTGCATCTCGCCGTCGACTTCGATGCGTGCGCGTTTCATACGCCCCCGTCCCGCCCGCCCGACTAACCGCTTGTGGATTCCGGTGGCCGGCCCGGATCGGCGAAACGATTATCCGTGTCAACGACTAACACACCACGTACCCCTACCCACGGCCCCCGATCCACGCCAGTTTTTACCCGTCGGCCGGAACGGACGCGTAATGGACTCCGAACTCCGCGAACGCGTCGAGCGAGCGGCGCGGACGCACGCACTCCTCAACGCGGTGAAGTACGACAGCGACGCGGACGTGGGCGCGGTCATGGGGCCGCTGATGGGCGAGCACCCCGACTTTCGCCCTCACGCCGACGAGATTCCCGACGTCGTCGGGGGCGTCGTCGCCGCGGTGAACGACCTCTCGGCCGCGGAGCGACGCGCCGAACTCGAGAAGCTCGCGCCCGAGGAACTGGCCGAACTTGAGGCCGAGGACGAGGCGGACGAGCATCCGCTCCCGGACCTGCCCAACGTCGAGGACGGCGTCGTGATGCGCGCGGCGCCGAACCCCAACGGTCCGTGGCACCTCGGCCACGCCCGGATGCCCGCCGTCATCGGGACGTACAAGGAACGCTACGACGGCCACTTCATCTGCCGGTTCGACGACACCGATCCCGACACCAAGCGCCCCGACCTCGACGCCTACGACGCCATCCTCGATTCCATCGACTATCTCGGTTTCGAACCCGACGAGGTTCTGCGCGCGAGCGACCGCCTCGAAACCTACTACGATCACGCCCGCGAGCTGATCGACCTGGGCGGCGCCTACACCTGTTCCTGCCCGCAGGGGGCGTTCTCGGACCTGAAAAACGCCGGCGAGCCCTGTCCGCACCGGGAGAAGGACGCCGAAACCACCCGTGAGGAGTTCGAGGCGATGGTCGACGGCGACTACTCCGCCGGCGAGATGACTCTCCGCGTCCGCACCGACATCACGCACAAGAACCCCGCGCTCCGGGACTGGGTGGCCTTCCGGATGATCGACCGGCCCCACCCCCGACCCGAGGCGGCCGACTACCGGTGCTGGCCCATGCTCGACTTCCAGTCCGGCGTCGACGACCACCTCACCGGCGTCACCCACATCATCCGCGGCATCGACCTGCAGGACTCCGCGAAGCGCCAGCGGTTCGTCTACGACTACTTCGACTGGGAGTATCCCGAGGTGATCCACTGGGGCCACGTCCAGGTCGACGAGTACGACGTGCAGCTCTCCACGTCGACGATCAAGGAACTGGTCGACGCGGGCGAACTCGACGGCTGGTCGGACCCGCGGGCGCCCACCCTCGCCAGCCTGAAGCGCCGGGGCATCCGCGGCGAGGCCATCGTCGACGCGATGATCGAACTCGGCACCTCGACCAGCAACGTCGAACTGTCGATGAGCGCCGTCTACGCCCGCAACCGAGACCTGATCGACGACGACGCGAACCGCTACTTCTTCGTCCGCGACGGCGTCGAGATGTCCCTCGACGGCGGCCCGGACGCCGGTCACCCGCCCGTCCACCCCGAACACGAGGAACGCGGGCGCCGGGACGTGCCCGTGCCCGGCGCCGTCCTCGTCGAACCCGCTGACGTCCCCGAGACCGGCGAGCGCGTCTGGCTGAAGGGGTTCGGCTGCGTTCGTCACGTCGACGGCGTCGCCGAGGGAACCTCGGCGGACCAGCGGACGGAGTCCGACGGGGCGTTCGAGTACGTCGGCGACGACATCGCCGCCGTCCGCGAGGAGGGCGTCCCGGTCGTTCACTGGGTGCCCGCCCGGGGTGGCGTCCCGGTCCGCCTGCGGACGATGGACGGGGACGTGACCGGCATCGCGGAACCCGACTTCGGCGACGTCCCCGTCGACGACGTGGTGCAGTTCGAGCGCGTGGGCTTCACGCGCGTCGACAGCGTGGCGCACGGCTCCACGGAGGATCGGCCGACGGCCGCCGACCGCGAGGGCCGCGTGACGTACTTCGCCCACGAGTAGCCGCCGGGCGACGGCCGCGGCCAAACGTTTATTCGCCGCCTCGCCGAGGGGGAGACATGCCCGAACCGACTCCGGACGCAGTACCCGACCCCGCCGCGGGCGCCATCCCTCACTGGTCCCACGGCGACGACGACGTCCTCACCATCGTCGACGGCGACGGCGTCACCGTCACCGACGACGACGGAAACGCGTATCTCGATTTCGTCTCGCAGCTCTACTGTGTCAACGCCGGTCACGGCGAGGAGCGGATCGTCGACGCGATCACCGAGCAGGCCTCGCGGATCGCCTACGTCGCCTCCGCGAAGAACAACGACGCCCGGGCGGAACTCGCCAGCCGCCTCGCCGAGCTCACGCCCGGCGACCTCGAAGACGTGTTCTTCTCCGTCTCGGGGAGCGAGGCCAACGAGTCCGCCGTCCAGTTCGCCCGCGAGTACACCGGCGCTCGCAAAGTGCTCACGCGGTATCAGTCGTACCACGGCGCCACCTACGGCGCGGGGTCGCTGACGGGCGATCCCGAGACGCGCAACGCGGTGAGCCGGGGCGCCGAGACGACGGGCGCGGTGAAGTTCCTCCCCCCGCTCTCGTACCGGTCGCCGTTCGACGGCGACACGCCGGAAGCGATCGCTCGACAGGCCGCCGACCACCTGGAGTACGTCGTCCACAACGAGGGACCGGACTCCATCGCGGCGGTCCTGATGGAACCCGTCGGCGGGACGAGCGGCGCGTACCCCGCGCCCGCCGACTACTGGCAGCGGGTGCGCGAGATCTGTGACGAGCACGACATCCTGCTGATCGCGGACGAGGTCATCACCGGCTTCGGTCGGTGTGGCGAGTGGTTCGGCATCCAGACCGAGGGGGTCGTCCCCGACCTGCTCACGTTCGCGAAGGGGGTCACGAGCGCGTACGTCCCGCTCGCGGGCGTCGCGGTGTCTCCCCCCGTCGCCGCCCACCTCCGCGAGTCGGGGATCGACGTGGGCCAGACCTTCGCCGGACACCCCCTCGCCTGCGCGGCCGGCGTCGCCGCCCTCGACACCTACGCGGACGGCCTGATCGAGAACGCGCGCGAGCGACGCAGCCACCTCGAAGCCCGCCTGCGTGACCTCACCACACACGACGCCGTCGGCGACGTTCGTGGCCGCGGCCTGCTCTGGGCCGTCGAGTTCACCGATCCCGAGACCGGCGAGCCGTATCTCGACCCGTGGGTCGAATCGGGCGACAACCCCGTCGACGACGTGATCGACGCGGCACGGGAGCGGGGCGTCCTGCTCGGCGGCGGGCGGCCCCGCACGCAGATCATCGTCTGTCCGCCCCTGCCCGTCACCGACGCGGAGATCGACCGGGCGGTCGACACCCTCGACGCGGCCATCGGATCGGTCTTCGCGTAGCGACCAGGCTACCGTTTATTACGACGCGGTGCCCGACTCAGAGTATGCTCCACATGGAGGGTCCACTCCTCACGGTCGACGTGGGATCGCAGCGCGTCGAGACGGCGTCCGTCGACGACGTCCTCGAATCGTTCGTCGGCGGTCGGGGCGTCGCCACCCGTCTGGCTCACGAGCGGATTCCGTTCGACGCCGACCCGTTCGGTCCGGAGAACCGGCTCTACTTCGCGACCGGACCGATGCAGGCCTCGTCGATGAGTTTCACCGGGCGCACCTCGGCGACGGCGGTCTCTCCCCTGACCGACGGCTTGCTGTCCACCAACGCCGGCGGGTTCGTCTCCCGCAACCTCGCCGGCACCGGCAACGCCGTCGTCGAACTCGTCGGCGAGAGCGACGACCTCCTGCTGGTTCACGTCCGCGAGGACGGCGTCGCGTTCGAGGCGGTGCCCGATCTGGCGGGCGCGGAAGTCCCCGACGTCACCGACTACGTCGAGACCGAACACGACCTCGGCGCGGAACACGTCGCCTGTATCGGCCCGGCGGGGGAACACGGCGTGCGCTTCGCGTCGATCATGACCAGCGAGACGCGCGCGTTCGGCCGTGGCGGTCTCGGCGCGGTCATGGGCGCGAAGAACGTGAAGGCGATCACGTTCGACGGCGACGCCCTCCCGGACGTAGAGATCGACGCCGAGGCGGCGACCATCCACCGCGAGGCGGCGACGAGCGACCACATCATGAAACGGCAGGGGACCGCGAGCGTCACCGACCTCGCCAACGAGATCGGAAGCTTTCCCACCCGCTACTTCGAGGACGTCCGCTACGAGGCGTTCGAGGCGATCAACGGCGACCGGGTGGAGGAGAAAAAGTACAAGAAAGGGACCTGTTCCCAGTGTGCGTTCGCCTGCAAGTTGCCCACGAGAGACGAGGCGTCGGGCGTCGAGACGGAAGGACCGGAGTTCGAGACGATCATGTCCTTCGGCGGCAACTGCGAGGTCGACGACATCGTCTCGATCATGCAGTCGAACCAGCTCTGTGACCGCCTCGGGATGGACACCATCTCCTGTGGCAACGCCGTCGCGGCCTACCTCAAGGCAGAGGACGCCTTCGGCGACGACGAGTTGATCCACGAGACGGTCGAGAAGATCGCCCACCGCGAGGGCGACGGCGACCTGCTGGCGGAGGGAATCCACCGCTTCCACGACGAACTCGGCGTCGGCGACTGGACGGTCAAGGGCATGACGTTCTCCGCTCACGACGGTCGCACGCTCAACGGGCAGGGGCTGGGCTTCGCCACCGCGAACCGTGGCGCCGACCACATGTACGCGACCTTCTACGCCTACGAGTACCCCCTCGTCGACGCCTCGGAGGCGTTCGAGCCGTCGGGGCTGTCGGCGGCCAAAGCCGAGAAGCTGGTCGAACTGGAGAACAAGCGCGCGCTGGAGGACTGCGGTGTCGTCTGTCGGTTCTCCCGCGACACGATGACCGAAGAACGGTTCGAGGCGCTGTTCGAGACCGACTTCGAGGACCTGCTCGACGTGGGCGGTCGGGTGGTCGAACTCGAACGCCACTTCAACAACCAACGGGGCTTCGACCGGTCGGACGACGACCTGCCGTACGAACTGCCGGAGTTCGAGTCGGCGCTCGACACCTACTACGAGACCCGCGGGTGGACCGAGGAGGGCGTCGTCCCGGACGGGACGGTCGACCCGGCGAGCGCGGACTGAGGCGCGTTCGGTCGTAGGTTTATCCGTCTCGACCGCGGACCGGGGGTATGGCTATCGATCCGAACTTCGAACGGAGCTGCGAGCAGGTTGCCGAGGAGGACGGCGTCGCGGTCTGGGGACCGGTCGACCCGCCCGAGAAACTCGGCATCCACGGCACGCACGTCGCCGTCGACTTCGACATCTGTCTGGCCGACGGCGCCTGCCTCGAGGACTGCCCGGTCGACGTCTTCGAGTGGGTGGACACGCCGGGACATCCCGAGAGCGAGATCAAGGCCCACCCCACCCACGAGGATCAGTGTATCGACTGTATGCTCTGTGTCGACGTCTGCCCGGTCGACGCCATCGACGTCGACCCGAGCCGGGAGAATCGGATCTAACTCCCACGAACGATTAAGTGTGTTACCGTGGTACACAGGTGCATGGAGCTGACCGAGCAGCTGAACTTCGATCACGAGGATCGCAGGGACATCTACGAGTACGTGGAGTCCCAGGGGACGGTTCGGGCCGACCAGGCGCGGCGGGCACTGAACCTCGATCCGGAGGCGTTCGGTCACCACCTCACGATCCTGCGGCGCGACGGCTACATCCGGCAGGACGACGAGCGGCTTCGCGTCGCGTATCGGGAGGAAGACGTCGAGGAGCACGACGCGAACGATCTCGTCTACACTATCCGCGCGGCCGAGCAGCGCGACCTCTCCGGGCTGGTCGGCGTCATCCGGGAGGTGGCTCGGGAGGGGACGTACATCGAGGCGGAGACGGTCGCGGATCTGCTGGACCACGAGGAGGTGATCCTCCGGCACACCGAGGTCCGGTCGCGGATGGTGTTCGTCGCCTGCGTCGACGACGAGGTGGTCGGGTGGGTCCACCTCGACCTCCCCGAGACGGAGAAACTCGCGCACACGGCGGTGTTGACGGTCGGTCTCCTGCCGGGATACCGCGGCCACGGCATCGGGACCGCGCTCCTCGACCGCGGGGGACGGTGGGCGTGTGAGCACGGCTTCGGGAAGCTGTACAACAGCGTCCCCGCGACCAACGAGACCGCGATATCCTTCCTCGAATCGCAGGGGTGGGAGGTCGAGGCGACCCGGGAGGACCACTACCGCATCGGCGGCGACTACGTGGACGAGGTGATGCTCGCGACCTTCCTCGACTGCTAGCCGCGATTGGCACAGCTGATCGCCAGACTGCGTACGATCTGTCGTGCGATGCCGTTCACTCGCTACTATCGTACCGCTGGCGCTCCACTTCGGCCGCGTCCGTCCCGTACCGCTCGACCAGCGGTCGGAACGCCTCACCCAGCGCGCGCATACACTGTCGCGTCGAGACGTAGCCGAGGTCGTCGGCGACACGCTCCCAGTCGCCCGCCTGGAGCGGTTTGCGGACGAGGAGACGCTCCTCGCGCTCGGTCAGGTCGGCGACCGGATCGGTCAGGTGCGCCATCGCCAGATCGCGGAAGGCGCCGGGTGCGGCGTCGTACAGGCCGGGTCCGTAGGCCGCGGCGGCGACGACTCGCCACTCGTGATCGGTGAGATCCGGCGTCGACGGGGCGTCGGTCGCTCGCAGGACCGCCCGCGCCACGTCGGGATCGAGGTCGTCGAGGGCGTCGGAGAGACCGTCTCGCATCCGGGGTCGAAAGCGGCGGGCGTGGCGGTCGTACAGGGCACGCCCCGCGGGACTCGTCGGCCGGAGCATGATCGCGGAGTACTCGCCGCTGGCGGCGTTGCGCGTCGTCGAGCAGTGGACGGTCCGGTAGTCGTTCCGTTCCCAGAACCGGACGAGCCGCGGCGTCGCGCCGTAGCCGACGCCGAACCAGTCCACGTCGTCGAACTCGTCGTGACACCCCGCGAGGAGACGGGTGCCGAACCCCGCCGATCTGATGGCGTGGTGGGTGGCGATCCGCAGGACGCGGTAGCCGACCGGTTCCCCCGCGTCCAGATCACGCAACTGACTCGTCAACACGTCCGGGAGCATGTTGCCCCGGACGCGCTGTCCCTCGTACATGTCGACGCGGAGCGACTCGGGGAGACCCCCCTCGCGGGCCAGCAACGCGACGGCGGCGACGTGGCCGTCGACCAGCAGCGCCCGGCAGTCGAGGTTCGGCGCGTCGAGCAGGCGGGCGAGGTCGTCCGGTTCCGTCCGGTAGTGTGCGAGGACGAGGAGACCGAACGCCTCCCGGAGCAGGTGTTCGTCGGCGACGAGTTCGGCGGCGTCGAGCGCGCGGTAGGCGGCGTCCGCGGGAGTCGCGCCGTCGACGAGTTCGGCGACGGCGGGTCGGGCGTCGAGCAGGAGGGCGCGGAAGGCCCACACCTCGACGGGGTCGCCCGCGGCGTACCGGATGGGGTCGTCGAGACGGACGTCGATCACGTCGTGGTCGCTCCCCGCCAACCGCTCTCGGAAGCGCACGTCGAAGCCGCGGCCGGTCCCCTCGTAGCCGTGGACGGTCGTCACGAACGCGACGGCCGGCGCGTCGAGGAACGCGGCCAGTCGGCGCACGGGCAAGGCGGCCGCCTCGTCGACGACGACGGCGTCGGGGTCGGCCGGCAGGTCGACGGCCTCGGCCGGGGGGAGAAACCGCACGCGGCCACCGCCGGTCGTCGTGAGGGTCCGGCCGCCGTCTTCGTCACCCGCCATCCGCCCGAGCGTCGCGAGCAGGGACCGGGCGCGCTCGAACACCTCCGCCGCGTTGCGGTAGGCGGGCGCGGTGACGAGCACGTCCCGGCCCTCGGCGGCGAGGCTCCCGGCGGCGAGACCGGCAGCCGCCGACTTCCCCCGGCCGCGGTCGGCCTCGACGACGACGGCCGCTCCATCGCGGAGGCGTTCGAGGGCGCTCACGGCGTCGGCCTGATCGGCGGTGAGACACGCCGCGTAGGCCGCGGCGGGAAACGACGCGTCCGGGGGGACCGACGGCTCGGATCGGGGACGGGCCGGCGGCGGGTCGGTCAGCCCCTCGCGTTCCACCGCCGCCCGATCCACGTCGACGACGGCGACGCCCGGATGCTGGCGGAGCGTCTCGACCAGTCGGCGACGGAAGTGACCGGTCACGTCCCCGAGCCCGAAGGGGGGGACGGCGAGGCGCTCGTCCGAATCGGTCCGCCGGTCGGGCCACTCGTCGAGCGGGGGGGTGACGAGGACGAGCAGTCCGCCGCCGTCGACCGCACCGACGACGCGCCCGAGGACGTTCGCCGAGAAGCCCTCGTGACAGTCGAGGACGACGGCGTCGCGGGTCGTGCCGAGCAGCCGGTCGGCGTCGTCGGGGTGGAGTCGATCACCGCCCTCGCGGGTCGTGACGACCGCCGCGCTCGGCTCGTCGAACGCCGCGAGGGCGTCACGGGCGGCGGCCAGCCCCCGGTCGCGGTCGCCGGCGACGGTCAGCAGTCGCCGTTCGTTCGCCCGCTCGGCTTCGGCCCGGAGGGCGGCGACGAGTCCGGCGATGTCCATGCGCTCCGTACCCCGGCGGCGACCAAGGGCCTTGTCCTCTCCCGTGGGCCGGATCGGACCCCCGCCGGCGCCCGAGTGTGTGCCACGCTCACACGCTGTGGCGGCTTTGAAAGCGCTTTTATGGGGTCCCCAGCTAATACACCGTACAGCCTGCCCGGGGTTGATGATACGCTTCGCCATCAGGGATTCTGCCTGGTGAGGCGTGCGAGCCGACGGGCAGGGGGTACCAAATCATGTCAGTTTACGTCAATTTCGATGTCCCGGCGGACCTCGCCGAGAGCGCCATCGAGGCGCTCGAAGTAGCACGAGACACAGGTAGCGTCAAGAAAGGAACGAACGAGACGACCAAGGCGGTCGAACGTGGCAACGCCGACCTCGTCGTCATCGCGGAGGACGTCCAGCCCGAAGAGATCGTGATGCACCTGCCGGAACTCTCCGACGAGAAGGGCATCCCGTACGTGTTCGTCGAGACGCAGGACGACGTGGGACACGCGGCCGGTCTCGAAGTCGGGAGCGCGGCGGCGGCCATCGTCGACGCGGGCGACGCCGAGGAACAGGTCGAAGACATCTCCACGAAGGTCGAGGACCTCCGGTAAGCGACTATGAGCGCCGAAGAGAGCGCCAGCGACTCGATGCCGGCGGAAGTCATCGAGATCGTGGGCAAGACCGGCATGCATGGCGAGGCCATGCAGGTCAAATGTCGCATCCAGGAAGGATCGAACCAGGGCCGAATCATCACGCGTAACGTGCTGGGCCCCGTCCGCGAGGGCGACGTGCTCCAGCTGCGCGAGACACAGCGCGACGCCGACTCCATCGGAGGACAGTGATGGTCGATACACGCACCTGCGACTACTCGGGCGAGGAGATCGAACCGGGCACGGGAACGATGTACGTCAAGACCGACGGCACGATCCTGCACTTCAAGGACGCCAAAGCGGAGAAGAACTACTTCCTCGGTCGCGAGGCGCGCGACCTCGAGTGGACCGCGGAGGGTCAGGCGGCCGGCGGCGAGACCGAGACGGAGCAGGCCGAGGAATGAGCGACGCCGAGCGAACCTTCGTGATGGTCAAGCCCGACGGCGTCCAGCGCGGCCTGATCGGCGAGATCGTCTCCCGGTTCGAGGATCGCGGCCTCAAGCTCGTCGGCGCGAAGTTCATGCAGATCTCCGACGAGCTGGCACACGAACACTACGGCGAGCACGAGGGGAAGCCCTTCTTCGACGGTCTCGTCGAGTTCATCACGTCCGGCCCGGTCATGGCGATGGTCTGGGAAGGGCAGGACGCGACGCGGCAGGTCCGTCGAATGATGGGCGAGACCGACCCCGCCGAATCCGCGCCCGGAACGATCCGCGGCGACTTCGGTCTCGACCTCGGCCGGAACGTCATCCACGGCTCCGATCACGCCGACGAGGGTGCAAACGAGCGGGAGATCGACCTCTTCTTCGACGAGGACGAACTCCAGGACTACGAGCGGGTCGACGAGACCTGGCTGTACGAGTAACTACTCGAGCGCCTCTCCGAGATATCCGGTGACGAGCTTTTCTTCGGCACGACGAAGGCGATAGGAGAGTGTCGAACGCGGCACGTCCAGTTTCGTCGCCAGGTCGTCCAGCGTGATTTCGCGCGGCGTCCGGTAGTAGCCGTGGTCGGCGGCTGCCCGCAGGGCGGTTCGCTGATCCGGTGGGAGGACGACCGACCCGAGCGAGTCGTGGTTCCACCCCTCCGCGTCGCGCAGGTGTCCCATGTGGAAGGAAAGCCCCGACCGCAGGTTCGCGGCGAGGGCGTCGTAGAGCAGTCCCACCCGCTCGTCCGACCGCAGCAGGATGCGCCACTCGTGTCGCGCCTCGCGTCGGTGGGTGCAGAAGAGCGACCCCGGGGAGAGGTACCGACCGGCGAGCGTCTGGACGGATTCGCCGCCGTCGATGTCGCCTACGTAGGTGTAGATCACGCGTCTGTCGTCCGTGCGTTCCAGCACGTCGTGCTGTCGGGTGGCGGTGCAGTCCGTCTCCGTCACCGACATCGTCTCCACCGTCTCGTCGAGGCGGAGTCGCTCCACGGCGTCGAGCGCCGCCGTCGGTCCGGTGAACTGCTCGACGCGCCAGAACTCCTCGGTGGTCACGCAGCCGTGTAACGACTGTGCGGCGAGCGACGGATGGTCGATGAACACGTCCGCCAACTGATCGGCACCCGCCTCGTAGTCGATGCCGAACGTGAACTCGCGCATTACACGCCCTCCGCGCGCGCCGCGTCGTCCGTCTCGACCTCGATTCCTACGGTCACACCGCCGGAGTACGTCGGTGAGCGCAAAAGCGTTCCCCCGACGGGGCGAGTTGTCGCTCGCCAACTCAACAATTATTTGTGATCGACGCCTGTATGTTAATGCCTACCATGAGCACGGACGAACCCAGTCAGTCGACAGAGGGACACGGTCACGAGCACCACGAAGTGGAGGGACCGGGATATCCGACGCCGGCGGCGATGCGCACCGAGTCGGAGCGCGAGAAGACCGCCTACGTCATGGGCCTCCGGGTCGGCATGGACGTGGACGCCCCCGACTTCGTCGGCGTCGTGGACGTCGATCCCGAGTCCGAGACGTACAGCGAACTGATCGATACGGTCGAGATGCCGAACAAGGGCGACGAACTCCACCACTTTGGCTGGAACAGTTGTTCGTCGTCGTGTCACGCCGAAGGGCTGGTCCGCGACCACCTCATCGTCCCGGGCCAGCGGTCCTCGCGCATCCACGTCCTCGACGCCGCCGACCCCCGCAACCTCGAGATCGAGAAGGTCATCGAACCCGAGGAGGTCTTCGAATACGACCTCTCGGCGCCCCACACCGTCCACTGCGTGCCCGGTGGCAAGGTGGTCATCAGCATGCTGGGCGACGCCGACGGCGAACTCCCCGGTGGCTTCCTCCAGCTCGATCAGGACGACTTCTCCATCGACGGTCACTGGGAGATGGATCGTGGCGACATGGAGATGAACTACGACTACTGGTACCAGCCCCGGCACAACGTGATGATCTCGACGGAGTGGGCGGCGCCGAAGACCTACTACCCGGGATTCGACCTCGACGACGTCGAGGAGGGCAAATACGGCGACAGCATCCACATCTGGGACTGGGAGAGCAAGGAACACGAGCAGACGCTGACGTTCGGCGAGGAGGGGCTGATTCCGCTGGAGATCCGGATGCCCCACAATCCCGAGGAGACGCAGGGGTACGTCGGTGCGGCGCTCTCCTCGAACATCCTGCACTTCTGGGAGGCGAACGACGGCGTCTGGGAGTGGGAGAAAGTCATCGACGTCGAGGATCGGGAACACCCGGACTGGGACATGCCCGTCCCCGGTCTCGTGACCGACATCGTCCTCTCGCTGGACGACCAGTACCTGTTCTTCTCGAACTGGCTGCACGGCGACATGCGGATGTACGACGTGAGCGACTTCGGCAACCCCCGCCTGGTCGACCGGATCTGGGCTGGCGGCAACTTCGCCGACCGTCAGGAGGTGCAGGGCACCGAGATTCGTGGCGCTCCACAGATGCTCCAGCTCTCCCGGGACGGGAAGCGCGTCTACTGGACGACGTCGCTGTTCTCCTCGTGGGACAACCAGTTCTACCCCGACATCGGCGAGGAGGGATCGGTGATGCTGAAAGCCGACGTCTACCCCGACGAGGGGCGGATGGAACTCGACGAGGACTTCCTCGTGGACTTCGGCGACGCCCCCGGCGGCCCGGCCCGTGCCCACGAGATTCGCTGGCCCGGTGGCGACTGCACCAGCGACGTCTGGCAGTAGATGCACGCGGTCACCCTGGAGTGGCGCGACGGCGCCGAGACGACCATCGACGTCGCCGAGTCGGAGACGGTCATCGACGCCACCGAGCGCGAGAACCTCGGGGTCCCCTACGGCTGTCTGTACGGGGCCTGTGGCACCTGTACCGGGCGCCTGCTCGAGGGTGACCTCGTCCACGTCGAGCGACCCAACGGGCTGAAGCCCCGCCACCGCCGGGACGGCTACGTCCTGCTCTGTGTGGCGTCACCGCGCTCGGACTGTCGCGTCGAAGTCGGCGCGCCGGTCCAGGCCGACCTCGTGCCGAACCCGTGGAAATGACCCCTCTGCACCGTCTGCCGGTCGTCGCGACGGCTACCGCCCTCCTCGCCGTCCCGGCGGCTGCCCACGGCGCAACCGCTCGCGCCGTCGGCGTCGCCTTCCCGGCCGTCGTCGCGGGCACCGTCGTCGCCAGCCTCCTCGGCGGCGGGCTGGTGTTCGCAGTCCACTGTCGGGGGTCGAATCGAGGCGCGCACGGGACCGCCGTCCCGCTCCTGTTGCTCGCACTCGGCGGTGCCGCGCTCGTCCTCGCCGTCGCTCGGTCGGTGCCCACGGCCGGCGTCGCGTTCGTCGGTGCCGCGGCGGTCTATCGGCACCGCGACGCCTCGCTCACGGACTGTGGTTCCTGTGCGGACGCGACGCTGGGGGCGGTGACCGTCCACCGATCACTCGAAGGCGTCGTCCTCGCGACGGTGTACGCCGCCGACGCCGCCCTCGGCCTGGTCGGAGCGGCCATCCTCGCCGTCCACGCCGCGGCGGAGACGGCCGCGGTGGGTGCCCTCTACGCCGCCGTCGACTGGCGACACGCCGTCGGCGCCGTTTGCCTCGTTCAGGTGGGGTTCGTCCTCGGCGTCGCCGCCGGCTGGAGCGCCGTGGACGCGGTCCCGCCCGTGGTGCAGGCCGGCCTGCTGGCGCTCGTCGGAGGCGTCCTCCTCGGCGTCGGGGGCCGGGAGACGTACCGTCGACACGTCGTACCCCAGGCCACGCCCGCGTAGACGCGGCGGTCAGGACACCGGTTCGCCGTCCTCCCACAGCAACTCGAACAGCTGCGAGAGGGTGGCGTAGAGGTGGGGACTCGCGGTCGAGATGCCGACGTAGCCGTCGTCGTTCGGCGCCTGGAAGGCCAGCAGGACCTTCTCGCCGTCGTAGGTGTAGAGCCGACCGCGGATGTCCTGGACGAACCGCATCTCCATCAGCTCCCTCGCCCGGTCGCGGACGGCCGGGTCGAGACGACGGCCGTCGGAGATCAGCGCACGGATCTCGACGCCGGCCGTGCGTTTCTCCGCCAGGAGTTCGACGTGGTGGTTGGCGATCCGCTCGAAGCTCTCCGGCGTCGTGATCATGAGTATCTCCGACGCCGCGTCCGCGGCGAGGCGTTCGAGCTTTTCGAGGATGTGGTGGCGATTCGGATACGACCAGCTGATGTCCACCTCGTCGTTCCCGTCGTCGTAGTCCGCCTCCTCGACCACGTCGAGGAACTGTTCGCCAAGCCCCTGGATCTCGTCGAGCTTGCGGACGTGTTCGCGCCGCTTGAAGTCGCGAAACTGCGACACTGCCTGTCCCGGCTCGACCGGCCCGAACTTCTTCGGCCGTCCCTCCTGGACGACGACGAACCCCTTCGTGCTCAGCGAGTCGAGCACGTCGTAGACGCGGGACTGCGGGACGCCCGCTCGCTCGGCCACCTCCTTCGCCGTCGACGTGCCGCCCTGCAGGAGACCGACGTACGTCGCCGCCTCGTACTCCGACAGGCCCATCTCCTGTAGGTAGAGCTCGGACTGAGTGTGCACACGTCCGACAGGGACTCGATATACTTGCGTGTTATCCTCTGAATCGACCTTTAACAGTACGAATGTCCTATTACACTCCGTATTCACCACTCGCCAGTGGTGAAGTAGGTATAATGCTATTCGATTGTTCGCTCTTCTCGTGGTAAAGGAGATGTACGGACTCAGAACGCGGACAAAAGACGACGTATCGACAGTGAATTGTGAAATTAGTGTGGTGATGCCGTAATGGCGATGGACCTCGAAGAGGCGGGGGTCTCGCACCCGCTGGACCCCCTGACGACCGAGGAGATCGCCGCCGCCACGGACGTCCTCGAAGCCGAGTGGGACGTCGACGACGACGCGGTCTACCACAACGTCGTCCTCGACGAGCCGGAGAAGGAGTTCGTCCGGGCGTACGAGGACGGCGATCACTTCGACCGCGAGGCGTTTCTCGTGGTCCGGCAGCACGGCGAGACCTACGAGGCGACGGTGTCGATCTCCGGCGAGGAACTGCTCGACGTCGAACACGTCGAGGGCGTCCAGCCGGCGATCACGCCGCCCGAGGTCGACCAGGCCGAACGGACGGTCATCACCGATCCAGAGTGGCAGGAGGCGGCCGCCAAGCGGGGCGTCGAGAACTTCGACCTCGTCATCGTCGACCCGTGGCCCGCGAGCGGGTTCGAACCCGACTCTCACGCCGACCGGCGCCTCGTCCGCGCCATCTCGTGGATTCGGACCGAAGAGGAGGACAACGGCTACGCCCGTCCCATCGAGGGGCTGTTCGCCTTCGTCGACCTCGACGAGATGGAAGTGGTGAAAATCGAGGACAACGGCGTCGTCGACGAGGAGAACCCGCTCCCCCCGGAGGACGCCGACTTCCGGGCCGACCGGGTGGCGACCCGCGACGACTTCAAACACCTCGACGTGGTCCAGCCGGAGGGACCGAGCTTCGAGGTGACGGGCCAGACCGTCGAGTGGCTCGACTGGGAGTTCCAGGTCGGCTGGACCCCCCGCGAGGGGCTGGTCTTCCACGACGTGACCTTCGAGGACGACGGCGAAAAGCGGAAGGTCCTCCACCGGGCCTCGGCCTCCGAGATGGCCGTCCCCTACGGCGACAGCGACCCGAACCACTCCTGGAAAGAAGCGTTCGACATCGGCGAGTTCCACGTCGGCCGGATGGCGAACGTGTTGACCGAGGGCTGTGACTGCCTCGGCGAGATGCACTACTTCGACGTGGCGATGAACGACACCAACGGCGATCCGAAGACGCTCCCGAACGCCATCTGCATGCACGAGGAGGACGACGGCGTCCTCTGGAAGCACACGGAGTGGCGCAAGGAGCACACGGAGGTGCGGCGTCGCCGTCGCCTCGTCATCTCCTTCATCGCCACCGTCTACAACTACGACTACGGGTTCTACTGGTACTTCTACCCCGACGGCTCCATCGAGGGCGAAGTCCGTCTCACCGGCATCGACTCCAACGGGATGGTGCCCGCCGACGAGGACGCCACGGACACCAACGGCGAGTACGAACTCGTCGCGCCGCAGGTCAAGACCTCCATCCACCAGCACCACTTCAACTTCCGGCTGGACTTCGACATCGACGACACGCCCAACCGGGTGAAGGAAGTCCACAACGAACCCGTCGGGAGCGACCGCAAGAAGGGGTTCAAGGCGAAGGAAACGGTCCTGGAGACCGAGACGGAGGCTCGGGACGACATCGATCCGCTGAACGGCAAGTACTGGCGGGTCGAGAGCACGGAGACGACGAACTCCTACGGCCGTCCCTGCGGCTACAAGCTGGAGCCACACACCAACGTCAACTCCCCGGCACGACCCACCTCCAGCACGATGAAGCGGGCCGGCTTCATCCAGAACAACTTCTGGACGACCCAGTACGATCCCGACGAGCAGTTCGCGGCCGGCGACTACCCCAACCAGAACGACGAGACGACGGGACTCGCCGAGTGGGCCGAGCAGGATCGTGACCTCGACGGCGAGGACGTGGTCTGCTGGTACACGCTCGGCGTCAACCACGTCACCCGCGCGGAGGACTGGCCGGTCCTGCCCGTCGAGATCGCGAGCTTCCACCTCAAGCCGGAGGGCTTCCTCGACAGCAACCCCGCGATCTCGCTGCCGCCGGAACCGTGCCACACCGAACACGACCTGACCTCGGTCGGTGACGACTGATGATGGAACTCCTCCAGGTCGATCCCGGGGTCGTCGCCGAGGGGGTCAACCTGCTCTGGGTGATGGTCGCCACGTTCCTCGTGTTCTTCATGCACGCCGGCTTCGGGATGCTCGAATCCGGTCAGGTCCGCTCGAAGAACGTCGCCAACCAGCTGACGAAGAACGTCCTCACGTGGGGCGTCGGCGTCATCGCGTACTTCGCCGTCGGTGTCGGCGTCTCGGCCGTCGTCGCCGGTCTCACGTCGGGGGGCGGCTTCAGCCTCGCGAGCGCCTACGCCTACTACACCGGTGGCTCGACGGCGTGGGCGAGCATCCTCTTCGGGGCGGCGTTCTCGATGGTCGCCGCCTCGATCGTCTCGGGCGCCGTCGCCGAGCGCGCACAGCTACGGGGGTACCTCCTCTTCACCGTCCTCGTCGGCGCCGTCATCTACCCCGTCGCGACGGGGCTGACCTGGGGTGGCGGCTTCCTCGCCACGCTCGGCTTTCAGGACTTCGCCGGCGCGGCCGTCGTCCACATGACCGGCGGCGTCTGTGGACTCGTCGCCGCGTACGTCGTCGGTCCCCGCGTCGACAAGTTCGACGACGACGGCTCGCCGAACGTCATCCCCGGCCACTCGCTTCCCTACGCCATCCTCGGGACGCTCATCCTCGCGTTCGGCTGGTACGGCTTCAACGTCGGCACCGCCGTCAACGTCTTCCAGGTCACCGACGCCGGGGAGCTGGCGCTCGCCGACTACGCCTACGCCGGCCGGGTCGCGATCAACACCGCGCTGGTCATGGGCTCCGGCAGTATCGGCGCCGCCGCGATCAGCGTCTTCCGCAGCGGCAAGGTCGACAGCCTCATGACGGCGAACGGGCTGCTCGCCGGTCTCGTCAGCGTCTGTTCCATCGCGGCGGTGGCGAGCTGGCCCGCGACGCTCGTCGTCGGCTTCGTCGCCGGCGTGCAGGTCGTGCTCGTCTTCGACCTCCTGGAGACGGTCGGCATCGACGACGTCTGTGCCGTCTTCCCCGTCCACGGCTCCGCGGGCGCACTGAGCGCGCTGGCGTACCCGTTCGTCGACACCACCTCGGCGTTCTCGGTCTCCCAGCTCGGCGTTCAGGTCGCCGGCGTCGTCGTGCTGGCGCTCTGGGCGGCCGTCATCACGTTCGTCGTCTACGGCCTGTTGTCGCTCCTCGGCTGGGCGCGGGTGAGCGCCGAACACGAACGCGAGGGGCTGGACTCCTCTGAGCACGGCATCGTGACCTACCCCGAGTTCGGCGACAACACGGTCGGTAGCGCGCCGGGCCGGGCGCCGGAGACGGCGGCCGACGGTAGCGGGGTGATCGACGATGACTGAGATCGAGCTGGTGGTCGCGTACATCCGCCCGGACAAACTCGGCGCGGTGAAACAGGCGGTCGCCGAGGCGGGCGCCCCCTCGATCACGGTGTCGAACGTCTCCGGCCGCGGCTCCCAGCCCGCGAAGAAAGGGCAGTGGCGCGGCGAGGAGTACACCGTCGATCTCCACCAGAAGACGAAAGTCGAGTGCGTCGTCGCGGACGTCGACGGCGCCGACGTGGCCGACGCCATCCGCGAGGCCGCGCACACGGGCGAACCCGGCGACGGCAAGATCTTCATCATGCCCGTCGACGACGCCATCCAGGTCCGCACGGGCAAGGAGGGTCCCGACGCGGTCTGAGCGATCCTCGCCGCCCCCCGCTTCCATGTTCCACGACCTCCTCGCAGATCGTCGGTCGCCCACGTCGACCCGGCTCCGTCGCCGGGTGACGCTCCTCGCCGTCGCCGCCATCGGCACGACCGCCGTCGCCGCGCCGGCGGCCGCACACGGTGTGGACGGCCGCACCGCCGGCGTCGCCTTCCCGGCCGTCGTCGCGGGCGCCGTCGCCGCCAGCCTCCTGGGCGGCGGTCTCGTCCTCGCGGTCACCGGCCGTAACCCCCGCTGGCGCGGCGTCGTCCCCGTACTGTTGCTCGCGCTCGGCGGTCTCTCGGTCTCCCTCGCCGTCCGCAGTGCGCCGACGGGCGCGGGCCTGGGCGTCGTCGGCGGCGCGGTCGTCGTCGCCCTCGCCCGCGGGCACGCCCACACCGACTGTGCCGACGCCGCGGTGGGAGCCGTGACGCTCCACCGTGGGTTCGAAGGGGTCGTCCTCGCCGCGGTGTACGCCGCCGACGCGGCGCTCGGCATCCTCGGCGCGGTCGTCCTCGCGACCCACGGCGCGGCCGAGACGGCCGCCGTCGGCTCGCTGTACGCCCCCGTCCGTCGACACGCCGTCGCCGCCGTCTGCCTCCTGCAGGCCGGCTTCGTCGCCGGCGTCGCCGCGGGGTGGCGCGTCTTCGGCGCCGTCCCCGCGGGCGTCGAGGCGGGACTGCTGGCGCTCGTCGGAGCCGCGCTCCTCGCCGCCGGCGCTCACGAGGGGTACCACCGCTACGCCGGACGGCGGCCTGCCCCGGCGGCGTAGGCCGACGACCGACCGAACGCGAAGAGAACCGCCGTCAGTCGGCGCTGACTTCGGGACCGAGGTCGATCTCGCCGGCGTCGAGTTCGGTCTCGATCTCCCGGGTCGCCGTCACCATGTTCTCGATCTTCCGGCGGGCCACCTCGCGCGGCAGGAGCTTCACGCCGCAGTCCGGACTGACCGTCAGGTTCTCCGGCGGGACGACCTTGAAGCCCTCCCGAATGTTCTCCTTGATCTCCTCGACCGACTCGACCTCCGTAGTGTGGACGTCGACGACGCCGAGAGCGAGGTCCGTCGTGAACTCGGGGTCGGCGAACACGTCTATCTGCTCGTAGTCGCCGTTACAGAGCTCCACGTCGAACTCGTCGATGGGGTACTCCAGGAGTTCGGGGTAGATGCGGGAGTAGTCGCCGTAACAGACGTGGAGACCGATGCGCACCTCGTCGGGGACTCCCGCGACGATGCGGTCGAGACACTCGCCGACGATGGCGTGGTCGTCTGGCGTCGTCGCCAGCGCCGGCTCGTCGATCTGGATGTAGCGCGCGCCGGCGTCGACCAGCGCCTCGATCTCCTCGTTGACGAGGTCGGCGAGGGCGTAGGAGAGTTCCGCGTCGTCGTCGTAGGCCTCGTTGAACGACCAGCTCGCCAGCGTGTAGGGACCGGTGATCGGCACCTTCACGGGCTTGCTCGCGGCCGCCTGCGTGAACTCGAACTCGTCGACCAGCCACGACTCGGCGTACTCGACGTCGTCGGCCACGGAGGGCTTGTCGAAGTAGTTGTGGCCCCACACCTTCACCGGCCCGTTGAACTCGTAGCCGTCGATGCGGTCGGCGAAGAACTCGACCATCTCGTTGCGGCGCATCTCGCCGTCGGAGACGGTGTCAAGCCCCGTCCGCTCGTGTTCGTCGACGATGACGCGACAGGCGTCGTCGTGGGCCTCGTGGAGCTGTTCCTCCGTGAACTTCGAGTCGGGATCGTCCGCGAGGTCGGACACGCGGTTGAGCCACTTCGGCTTCGGGTAGCTCCCGACGATGGAGGTGAGCAGGAAGTGTTCGTTCGGGTGGTCGTCGGGGCGGAACTGCTCCCGATTGTTCTCGCTCATGCGTCCACCTCCGCGAGCGCGGCGGCGTCACCCAGCGCCGCGAGCTTGGCCTCGAACTTGTTCACCGGCAAGTAGAACAGCTCGGTGTTGGTGGTGAGGTAGGCCCGCTCGAAGTCGGTGTGGGTGCGCTCGTCGACCCACTCGACGCGGTCGCGGATCGTCTCGGGCGACTCGACGAGCGTGTTCGTCCCGTCGACCAGCCCCATCGCGACGGCGTCTTTCGTCCCGTACTCGTTGATGTTGTACAACGACGCGTCGGGGTCGGTCACGAAGTCGAAGCCGATGGCGTCCACGTCGGCGTCCATCAGGTGCGCGTACGTCTTCTCCGGAACGGCTCCCCAGTAGGTGTGGACGACCACGTCGGCGTCGGTCGCCTCGGCCACGCGGTCGACCGCTTCGCTCGCGCGCTCGCCCCCGTCGTCGCCCGGCGGGTTCTCGACCAACGAGGGTTCGAGCAGGAACAGCGTCTCGTGGCTCGGGAACTCTCCGACCTCGCCCGCGAGGAAGCCGGCGACGGCGTCGAGGAAGTCCGCCTCGTCGCCGTAGTACTCGTCGGTCGCGAGGTCGGCGAGCGAGTACGGTCCCGGCAGGACCGCCTGCAGGTCGTCGGTCTCGACCGCCTCCAGTTCGGCGGCCACGTCGCCCGACGGCGTGAGTTCGCCCCGCACTTGCGGGTCGCGGTAGAAGTTGTTGTTGTCGTAGTACCGGACGATTCCGCCCGTCTCGACGTTCTCGTGGACCGTCAGCGGGTGGGCGAGCATGTCGTCCCACCGGAGCTGCCCCTCGACGACGCGGTCCAGGCCGGCGTCGACCTGCGCGCCGACGACCTCCGACCGCGCCCGGTCGTAGGTCTCGACGATCTCCGGCCCTTCGTCGCCGGAGATGAGATCTCCTTTCTGGTGGCCTTTCAGCTCCGACAGTTCGTCTTTCGCCCAGTCGGGAAGCGGATACAGCCCCGGTGTCGTGGCGACCAGTTCGGTCATACACCGGCTTCGTGATGCCGTCGCTTAATATTTGCTAAACCGAAATATGTCCTGTAGTTATTGCACGTCGAGGCGGAGGATCGACAGCACCTCGAACGGGTAGGACTCCTGTCGGACCGTGGAGACGACGAAGCCGTTCGTCTCCGCGCGGTCGACGACCGCGTCGAAGCCCGTGAGGCTACTCACGAGGAGGAGGACGAAGCCGTCGGATCGGAGGACTCGGCCGACGGCGTCGAGGAAGGGGTCGATGACGTCCCGGCCGGACTCCCCACCGGAGAGCGCCCGCTCCATCGAGTCGTCCCACTCGTTGTCGGGGTCGGTGGGGAGGTAGGGTGGGTTGAACGCGACGGTGTCGAACGCGCCGTCGCGGAAGGGAGCCACGAGGTCAGCGCGGACGGCCTGCAGGCCGCGGTCGCGGGCCTGTCGGCAGGCCGCCGGGTTGTAGTCGCTGGCGACCACGTCCGCGTCCGTCTCGGTCGCGACCTGTTCGGCGACCCAGCCCGACCCCGTGCCGACCTCCAGCGTCCGTCCGCGGGCGTGTTCGACCGCCGCTTCGGCGAGCAGCCGGGAGTCTTCGGCCGGCTGGTAGACGTCCCGTTCCAGCCCCCGGCGGGTCGCGAGCTCGTCGCGGGTGTCAGTCATCCTCGCCACCGTCCGGCGCCGGCGCCGCCCGTTCGTCACCGCTTGCGATGGCGAAGCCACCCTCCTCGGTGCGGCCCATGAGTTCGCGCTGCGGGAACGGGATCTTGATACCCTCCTCGGCGTAGGCGTCGGTGAGGACCTCGATGACCGCCGTCCGCGCCCGCCACATCCGGCGGGCGCTTGGGTTGTCGATCCACACCCGCACGCCGAGGACGATGGCGGAGTCGCCGAAGCGCTTGCCGACGACCTGTGGCGTCGGCACGTTCAGGATCTCGTCGAGGTCCCGCACCGCATCGCGGGCGATCTCGGCCGCCCGCTCCGGGTCGTGGTCGTAGTCGATGCCCACCTCCACCTCGATCCGGAGTCGACCTTTTCGCGTCCGGTTGGTGATGGGCTGGCCGCTCACCTCGTCGTTCGGGAGCATCACGTACTCCCCGTCGAACGTCTGGATGCGCGTCGTGACGATGGTGATGTCGGTGACGATGCCCTCGCGGTCGCCGACCTGCACCCAGTCGCCGATCTCGAACGGCCGCGAGAACATGAGGACGAAGCCCGCGAGCATCGCACCGAGCGTCTGGCGGGCGGCCATCCCGACCACGATGCCGAGAAAGCCCGCCCCGAGCAGGAGGTTGCCGAGGTCGCGAGTGAACAGGCCGATGACGACCAGCACGGCCAGCGTGTAGAGTGTCACCTGTGTCAGCCGGTAGACGATCTCGCGCTGGTGTTCGCTGATGCTCGACCGCTTGCCCGTGAACTCGCCGATGATCCGTCCGACGAGGTCGGTCAGGGCGTAGGTGGTCGCCAGTATCACCACCGCGAGCAGCATCCGCCCGGCGATGTCCTGCAGCCCGAGGTTCCGGTACGACCGTGCGAGCGGCCCGATCAGGTCCCACAGCACCACGACGGCCACGATGCCACCGCCGGTCACCAGCGTCATCACCACCGACAGCACGAGTTCGCCGCTCTGGCCGATGTCTCGATCCTCGCGGCGACGCAGCCGGTTGACGCCGTACCGGACGCCGAGGACGACCGTGACGACGAGAACCGTCGTGATCACCTGTCCCGCCGTCGTGCCGTCGGCGATGGCGAGCGGTTCAACCATCCGCCCCACCCCGCCCGTGGTCGGCGGCGAGGCGAGCGAGCGCCGCGAAGTCGTCCGGCCGCAGGTCGCCGGCGCGCTTCGACAGGAGCGTCTCGTCCGCCGCCGCGACGACCGCGTCCGGATCGTCCAGCCCCGAGATGTGCGCCGTGTTCCGGATCGCGTTCCGAATCGTCTTCCGCCGTTGCGTGAACACCGCCTTCACGAACCGCAGGAAAAACGCCTCGTCCGCGACCTCGTAGTCGGGGTCGCGAGGGGTCGTCCGGACGACCGCGCTCTCGACGGCCGGTGGCGGCGAGAAGGCCGTCGGTGGCACCGGCTCGACCACCTCGACCGCCGCGTAGTGCCCCGCGCTCACCGACAGCCGCCCGTACTCGCTCGTCCCCGGTTCGGCGGCCATGCGCTCCGCGAACTCCCGCTGGAACATGAGCACCGTGGGGATGCCGAGCGGCAGGAGGCGGAACGTGATCTCGCTGGAGACGCCGTACGGCAGGTTCGAGACGCTCGCGGTCGCGTCGGCCGGCAGGTCGACCTCCAGCGCGTCGCCACGGACCACGGTCAGCCGCCCGGCCGCGATCTCGTCGTCGAACTCCCGTCGGAGGAAGTCCGCGAGGTCCGGGTCGCGTTCGATAACCGTCACGCGCTCGCTCGTCGCCAGCAGGCGGTCGGTGAGCGCGCCGGTCCCGCCGCCGATCTCGAGGACGTGGCTCCGGTCCGCGTCGTCCGGGAGGTACGTCGGCAACCGGTCGAGCACGCGCTCGTCGACGAGGAAGTGCTGATCGCGGTCGGGGTTGCCGCTCGCACCCGCCCGCTGGAGCAGTCGGTCCGGGTCGCGCGACGCTGTCATCGTCACCGATAGCACACGGGCCGGGGTAAATTTCCCGTTTTCGCCGGCGCCGGCGCCCTCCCAAAGAGTCATACCCGCTCGACAACCACGTGCCGGCACGTCGGACCCGATGATCGACCCCCTCTCCGTCGTCGTGGTGTCGCTCCAGGGCGCCATCTTTCTCACCCTCGTCGAAGGGGTTCGGCGACGGGACGTCGCCGTGGCGGTCAACGCCCTCGCCTCGCTGTCGGTTGCGCTCCTCCCGGCCGCGCTGACGGTTACCCACGGGCTCGTCGTCGGCCCGGTTCTCCCTCTCTGGGTCTCCGTGGCCGGTCTCTTGCACTCGATTGGGATGCTCGGCCCGTACGACACCGTCCGGTGGTGGGACCACGTCACCCATTTCGTCTCCTCGGCGCTCGCGGCCGCGCTGTTCTACGCCGTCGCCGTCACGTCGGTCCGGAGCGCCGCGGTGGTGACGCTCCTGTTTACGCTCGCCGTCGGTCTGCTCTGGGAACTCGTCGAACTCGCCGCGCGCGAACTCGGCGACTGGCTCGACGTCGACCCGATGCTCGTCCACTACGGGTGGCGCGATACGGCGCTGGATCTGGGCTTCGACGTGGTCGGAGCGGTGTTCGTGGTCGTCGTCGACCTGCGCGTCCTCGTCCCCGTCGTCGAACAGGTGCTGGCGCCGACGCGGGGCCTCGTTCTCTGGAGCGCCGGAGCCGTCGCCGCGGGATCGACCGGGCTGTCGCTCCTGATCGCCTGGTTCCGCCTCGGGCGCTGAGAGTCATCACTCCACGAACGTCCGGTATTTGAGGTCCTCGTCCCGGAGCTCTTCGAGGATGCGGTCGACGATGACGCCCTTCGGATCGTGGAGACCCGTGATCCGCTCTTCCAGTTCCGCGAAGCTCTCGAACGGCGCGCGCTTTCGCTCGTCGAGTACGTCGTTGCGGAGTTTCTTCCCGATGCCGGGCAGGAGGTTGAGCTGGTGGAGGCGGAGCGTGATCGGCTGGGCGTCGTTGTAGAAGTCGACGAACCGCCGCTCGTGGCGGTCGACGATCTCCTCGACCACGTACTCCAGCTCCGAGTGGGCGGCGTTCGAGAGGTCGTCGTACTCCACCTCTCGAATCCGCGTGACCGACTCCCGCTCGTCTTCGGGGGCGAGGACGATCCGGTCACCGATGCCTACGTCCGCCTCGTCGGCGACCGTGAGTTCGAGCAGCCGGAACTCCGACTCCCCGAGGGCGTACGCGAGCGGCGACTTCTTGTACTGCGGGCGGTCGTCGTCGGGGCGCCCGTGTGGCAGGTAGTCGAGAACCACCGCGTAGGTCCGTTCCGCGGCCTCCGCGGCGTCGACGTCCTGGTCGTCGCCTGCCTCTTCGCTCTCGGAGGTCGTCATACTCGACGTGTACGGTGACCGACTATTTAAACCGTCGGCCGTCACCGGATTCTCGACGGCGCGTCACGTCGGAACGGGGCCTCCCGCCACGCTCACTGGAAGTCGTCGCCGAAGTCGACGGCCTGGAGTTCGCCGGCGATCTGCGTCTGGAACCGACGCTCGACGCGCTGCCACGACGGCGACGCCCGGCCGTCGGCGTAGTGTAACACGCCGATTGGGTAGCGGTACGGCGCGTAGTCGAGCGCGATACCCGCCGCGTAGTCGCGCGCCACCGAGCGCTGGACGACGAGGTAGTTCCCCCGCTCCTCGGTCGCCCGCGCCATCGCCGCGGCGTCCACGTCGTCGAGGTAGTCGGTGAGCGGGTCGTCCTCGACGGCGGCGGCGAGTGCCCGGATCAGCTCGGCGTCGTCCGCGCTCACCACGATCCAGTGGCGCTCGCCGATCACGGCCGTGTAGCCACCGTATCCGAGCCGCGTGACCCCCTCGCCGTCGCCCTCCTGCCGTCGCCAGCCGTCCCCGATCATCCCCGCTACCGTCGCGTCGGCGTCGAAGTCACCCCGCCCGAACGTCACGTTCGCGAACGTGGCCGGCTGGACGTGGACGAGTTCGAACGCGTTCGAGTCGGTGTAGTTCGGCGGCCCGGAGCCGAGCCACCCGGCCTGCAGTCGCTGCCCGACGGCGTCGTCGTCGACGCTCCCGAGCAGTCCGGCGGCGTCGACGTACCGCGCCCAGACGTAGGAGTCGTCGGCCATCTCGGGGTGGGCAGGCGTCAGGTCGAGCATCGTCGCGAACCCGAGCGACTCGTCGGCGGGCGTCCGGGGCGTCCCGGTCGGCGTGGGCGCCTCGGTCGCCGTGGCCGTCTCCGTCCGGGTCGGCGACGGCGTTGGTTCGTCGTCCGCGTCGGCGGAACAGCCGGCGAGGGCGAGGGAGCCGACTCCCCCCGCCGCTTCGAGAAAGCGCCGTCGGGAGACGCGTGGCATACGTCTTCTATCGGTCCCCGTCGGTTTATATTTGCTCCACCCCCTTACTCGCGAGCGACCGGGGTGCCCGTTTCGGGACGTTTATCCGCCCGTCCGACGCCCTTTCGAGCATGAAAGCGACCGCGACGGCCCACCCGATCCAGGGGCTGGTGAAGTACCACGGGATGCGCGACCCCGAACTCCGGCTCCCCTATCACGACAGTATCAGCGTCTGTACCGCGCCGAGCCACACGACCACGACCGTCGAGTTCGGCGCGACCGACGAGGACGTCTACGTCGTCGACGGCGACCGCGTCGATGGACGCGGCGCCGAACGCATCGACGCCGTGGTCGACCACGTCCGCGACCTCGCGGGGATCGACGCCCCCGTCCGTCTGGAGAGCGAGAACTCCTTCCAGTCGAACGTGGGCTTTGGCTCCTCCTCCTCGGGGTTCGCCGCCGCCGCGATGGCGCTCTGTACCGCTGCGGATCTCGATCTCACGCGCCCCGAAATCTCGACCGTCGCCCGACGGGGATCGTCCTCGGCCGCCCGCGCCGTCACCGGCGCGTTCTCCCACCTCTACGCCGGTCTCAACGACGACGACTGCCGCTCGGAGCGCATCGAGACCGACCTCGAAGACGAGTTGCGGATCGTCGCCGCGCTCGTGCCGTCGTACAAGGAGACCGAACAGGCCCACGAGGAGGCCGCCGACAGCCACATGTTCCAGGCACGGATGGCCCACATCCACGGCCAGATCGCTGAGATGCGCGACGCCCTGCGGGCCGCCGACTTCGACCGCACGTTCGAACTCGCGGAACACGACTCCCTCTCGCTCGCGGCGACGACCATGACCGGTCCCGCGGGGTGGGTGTACTGGCAGCCGCGCACCATCGCCGTCTTCAACGCCGTGCGCGCGCTCCGGACGGACGACGTCCCGGTCTACTTCTCGACCGACACCGGCGCGAGCGTCTACGTCAACACGACCGCGGAGCACGTCGACCGCGTCGAGACCGCCGTCGCCGACTGCGGCGTCGAGACCGACGTCTGGGAGGTCGGCGGCCCGGCCGAGGTGCGCCCCGAGAGCGACGCGCTGTTCTGATCGATTCCTACCCTTCCGTCCACTCGGCCCGGTGTTCGTGCGCCGTCATCCCGTCCTCGCGGAGCCACAGGATCGCACTCGACACGTTCGCCCGTCGTTCGTCGGGGTGGCTCGGATCGCGTGAGCGGTAGTTGAGTTCCACCGTCGCACCCGACGGGTACTCCCGCGCGACGTTGACCGTGTGGTAGCTCCGGTCGTAGCGATCCACCGACGGGGTGACCGTCTCGAACCCCTCGGGCACCGCTTCGGTGCCGACGCGTTCGCCCCGATCCGCGGCCGCCGCGAGGGCGTCGAGGATGGCGCTGAAGTCCGCGACGGCGTCGGTCGGTCCCGACATCGGCAGGTCGCTCCGCTCGGCGAAGGCGTGGGCCGCCGCGAGACCGGTCGGCCGGAGGGCCGTCCCCTCCAGCAGCCCCGCACACTGCGCGTCCGCGACGGCTCGGCTCCCGCGGTCCGGGAGCTGTGCGTCGAGCACGCGCCGCAACTCGGCCGAATCGTCGACTGTGTGTGCCGTCCAGCAGACGAACCCCTCGATGTCCATTCGTTCGGCCGTGACGGCGCTCGCACGTATAGATATCGGCTCCGACGACGGCAGTGTTCAGATACGCCTGCGAACCTGCGGCCACCTCGAAAGCCCCTGGCGTCTCGGCTCCCGGGACTCGCTGTCGTTCGAAAGAGCGCGCCGCGCTCTTTCGTGATGACGAAAGACGCCGTCGGCGTCTTTCGAACCACGCTCCGCACTGCGTTGCGGTGCTTGCGTCGTCCGGGTACGCCGAGACGTCAGCCCCTTTCAGTCCCGCCCGGCGGCGGCCGACCGGCCAGTCGACGCGGGCGGGACTGAAAGGGGCGACTCGCTGGAGGAAGGCGGCCGACGCAAGGACCGCAGGCCGAAGGCCGAGGACCGCAGCGAGGTCCCCGACTCCAGCGAGTCGGGGCTTTCGAGGTGTTCCCAATCAGATCACTCTCATCTGAGCAGTACCTCGACGACGGCGACCCTTCTTTACCGTGCGGTCCAACCCCCGGTATGCGCGTCGTCGTCCTCGGCGCCGGTTACGCCGGCCTCACGCTCGCTCGTCGCCTCGAATCCGCACTTCCAGACACGGCCGACCTCGTCGTCGTCGACGAGTCGGACGCCCACCTCGTCCAGCACGAACTCCACCGCGTGATCCGACGCCCCGCCGTCGCCGACGCCATCACCGTTCCCCTCGACGACGTGCTGGATCGGGCCACGGTCCGGACCGCTCGCGTCGAGGCACTCGACCGCGACGCCCGTCGCGTCCACCTCGACGACGGCACGCTCGAGTACGACTACGCGGCGGTCTGTCTCGGCGCCGAGACGGCCTTCTACGACCTCCCGGGCGTCGAGGAGTACGGCCTGCCGCTGAAGCGACTCGACCACGCCTACCGCGTCCGCGACGCCGCCCTCGACGCCTGCGAGGCCGACGGTCGCGTCGTGGTCGGCGGCGCCGGTCTCTCGGGCGTGCAGGTCGCGGGTGAACTCGCAGCGCTCGCCGAGGAACGCGACGCCGACGTGGACGTGACGGTCCTCGAACGCCTGGAGTCGGTCGCGCCCGCCTTCCCCGAGGCGTTCCAGTCGGCCGTTCGCGACGCCCTCGACGCGGCCGGCGTCGCAGTCCGGACGGACGCGCGCGTCACCGGCGCGACCGCCGAGACCGTCGAACTCGACGACCGGACGGTACCGTACGACGCGTTCGTCTGGACCGGCGGCATCCGCGGCCCGGACGCTCTCGGGCGGGATCGCCCCGTCGTCCGCGGCGACTGCAGACTCGACGACCGGACGTTCGCCGTCGGCGACGCGGCACGGGTCGTCGACGCCGACGGCGAGGCCGTCCCCGCGAGCGCAGCGGCCGCCATCCGCGAGGCCCGAACCGTCGCGACGAACGTCGACCGACTCGTGCGGTGGCAACTGGACGACGAAGGCGACTCCTTCCCGCCCAGACTCGACCTCTTTCGGTTCGACGCGCCGGGGTGGATCGCCTCGGTCGGCGACGACGCCGTCGCCACGGTCGGTCCGAAGGTGTTCACCGGCGCGGCAGCCCGGGCGATGAAAGCCACCGTCGGCGCCGGACACCTCTCCTCGGTCGGTGCCATCGACCGCGCGACCGACCTGGTTCGAGCGGAACTCGACTGACCGATCACGGAGACGTTCCGTTTCTCCCGACGCCTCAGTTCCCGGCGTGACAGGTGGGTTTAATTGTCGTCGACTCGGGACTAGAGACGAGAGTCGATCATGACCGTGAGCGAGGGGGGGACCGTACTCGTCGTCGACGACGACCGGGAGGTCGTCCGAACCTACCGGCGCTACCTCGAATCGACGTACACGGTTCGTGAGGCGTACGATGGCGAGGACGCGCTCGCCGAACTCGACGACGACGTGGACGTCGTACTACTCGACCGACTGATGCCAGGCCTCTCCGGCGAGGACGTCCTCGACCGGATTCGGGAGGAGGGGTACGACGTTCGGGTCGCGATGGTGACCGCGATAGATCCCGACTTCGACATCGTGGATATGGGCTTCGACGCCTACGTCACCAAGCCCGCGACCCGCGAGGAACTCCTGCAGACCGTCGACGACCTCCTGACCCTGGATCAACACGCCGTCGACGTCCGGGAGTACCACTCGTTGCTCGTGAAAGCCTCCGCGCTGCAGGAGGGCAAGTCGACCTACGAGCTGGAGGAGCACCCGGCGTACGCCGACCTCGAATCGCGCATCGCCGATCTCGAAGCGACGCTCGAATCCGAGACGGATCGCCTGACCGACGACTCGCGGTTCGTCGCGACGCTCCGGGCCATCGACACCTCGGCAGGGCGGGGGGAGACCGATGGCTGAAGGCGACTCCAGATCCGACCGCTATCACCTGTCGAACACGCTCCCCGTGGATATCGACGACGTCGCCCCGGGGATGAACGTCCTGATCTCCGGGCCGCCGATGTCGGGCAAGCGCGGGCTGGTGTTCGACCTCCTCGCTCCCGAAGGCGTCGGTCCCGATCCGGTCGTCGTGATGACGACCGACGATCCCGCCGAACGCATCCGCACGCAGTTCGACGACCGCGGCGTGCGGATCGCTCCCGATGCCTTCCGCGTCGTCGACGCGACCGGCGCGCCGGGCGATTCGGACTCGTTCGTCCATCGCGTCTCCTCCCCTGCCGACCTCACCGGCATGGGCGTCGCGTTCACCCAGGCGGTCGACCAGATGGGGACGCCCGACCGCCTCCGGCTCGGCTTCGTCTCCATCTCGACGCTCCTCCAGTACGTGGACGCCGAGCGCGCGTTCTCGTTCCTGCACGTCCTCTCCCGCCGGACGAGCGCCGCCGGCTACCTCGGCGTCTACAGCATCGACCCGACGACCCACGAGGAGCGGTTCGTCAACGTCGTCACCTCCATCTTCGACGCCGCCATCGAGATCAGGGAAACGGACGGCGACCGCGAACTCCGCGTCCGGGGTCTGTCGGACGTCCCGTCCGAGTGGACGCCCTTCCCGTACTGATCGCCGGACTGCGTGGGCGATGACGTAGGCAGGCTACTCTAGCTCCGACGGGTCCAGCCCGTACACCCGCCGGACGGCGTCCGCCGACACCGTGCCGAGACGCAGGTCCCGCGCCACGGTCTCCGGGTCGCGGTCCGCCGGATCGCCGTACCCGCCGCCACCCGGCGTGCGGATACTCACCACGTCGCCGGCGTCGAGTTCGTGTGTCGACTTGCCCGGGATTCGCTCGGTGTCGCCGTCCGCCCGCTTCAGATAATCCTCCCCCACTGCGCCGGGGTCGCCGCCGGCGAGTCCGTAGGGCGGGTGCCGACGGCGGTCCGCGAGCAGGCTGAAGGCGACGCCGTCGGCGAGCACTTCGAGGTCGCGCCGGAGACCGAGACCGCCGCGGAACTCGCCCGCACCGCCGGTGTCGGCGCGGAACTCGTAGCGCCGCACACGCACGGGGTAGACGGTTTCGAGCACCTCCGCCGGCGTGTTGAGCGTGTTGCTCATGTGGGCGTGGACGCCGTCCATCCCGTCGGCGCTCGCTCGGCCACCGTAGCCGCCGCCGATGGTCTCGTAGAAGGCGAACGGCTCGCCCTCCCGGTCCGTCCCGCCGAAGGTGACGCTGTTCATCGTCCCCTGTGCGGCGGCGACCGACCGCGCCGGCGTCTCCTCGCCGAACGCGCCGAGGAGGGCGTCGGTCGCCCGCTGTGAGATTTCGAGGTTGCCGCCGACGACGGCGGCCGGCGGGGTCGCGTTGACGACCGTCCCCTCCGGCGCCCGGATCTCGATGGGGCGGTACGTACCCGCGTTCGGCGGCACGTCCGGGTCGGTCACACAGCGCACCGCGTAGTACGTCGCCGAGGCGGTCACCGCGAGCGGGGCGTTGATCGCGCCCCGGACCTGCTCGCTCGTCCCCGCGAAGTCGACGACGAGTTCGTCGCCGTCGACGGTCACCGCGACGGCGATGCGCACGTCCTCGGTCCCCTGCCCGTCGTCGTCCAGGCGATCCTCGAACCGGACGGTCCCGTCGGGCAACTCCGAGATCTCGGCGCGCATCCGCCGCTCGGCGTACGCTTTGATCTCCGTCGTCGCCGCCCGGAGCGTGTCGAGACCGTGTCGCTCCGCGAGGTCGCGCACCCGCTCGACCGCCGTCCGGTTGGCCGCTCGCTGGGCACGGAAGTCGCCGCGGCGCTCGTCCGGCGTCCGGACGTTCGTCAGGAGGAGGTCGAAGACGCCCTCGACCGGATCGCCGCCGTCGTACAGCTTCACCGGCGGGACGCGCAGTCCCTCCTGGTAGATCTCCGTGGAGTCGGCCGCGACGCTCCCGGCCTGCCCGCCGCCCACGTCGGCGTGGTGGGCGCGGTTGGCCGCGACGGCGACCAGTTCGCCCTCGACGAAGATCGGGGTCACGAGCGTCATGTCGGGGAGATGTGCGCCGCCGTGGAACGGGTCGTTCAGGAGCACGGCGTCCCCGTCCTGTAGCTCCGCGGGCGGGAACGCCTCGATGGCCGCCGCGACGGAGTAGGGCATCGCGCCGAGGTGGACCGGGATGTTCTCCGCCTGGCTGATCATCTCCGCGGTGGCGTCCTCGCCCCGGCTCACCACGTCGAACAGCGCACACGAGCAGTCGCGGCGGTCCTTGATGTTCGGGGAGTAGCTCGTGCGCACGAGCGTCGCGTTCATCTCCTCGGCCACCGCGACGCAGGCGTTGCGCAGGACTTCGAGGGTGACCGGATCGACGGTCGTCCCCGCACCGCTCATGGCTCGATCACCACGTTCCCCATGTCGTCGACGTGTGCGTCCGCGCCCGGCGGGACGACGGCCGTGCTCTCGACGCCCTCGATCACCGCCGGTCCGCCGAGTTCGGCGCCGGGACCGAGCGCCGCGCGGTCGTAGACGGGCGTCTCGCTCGTCTCGCCGTCGAACGCCGCCGGTCGCGTCGTCCGGGGGGTGGGGTCGGTCGTCTCTCCCCCCTCCATCGACAGCGCGGGTGGATCGACGACGCCACGCGAGCGAAGCCGTATCGTCACGAGTTCGACCGGCTCGTCCGGCGAAGCGTGGCCGTACCGGCGTTCGTGACGCTCGTGGAACCGGTCGGCGACGGCGTCGAGCGTCGCCGCGTCGAGCGTTCCCTCGGGCACCGACACGCGGAGGTCGAACGACTGGCCGCGGTACCGCAGGTCGACCGCGCGCTCGAACCGTCGGCGGTCGGGTCCGTAGCCCTCGGCGTCGAGGCGCTGCCGTCCCGCGCGTTCCATCGCTTCGAACCGCTCGGTCAGGTCGGCGGGATCGACCCCGTCCCACGGCCGGACCGCGGAGACGCCCTCCTCGTAGACGGCGTCGCTGATGAGGAGGCCGAGCGCGGAGAGCACGCCCGCCGACCGCGGGACGACGACCCGCGGGACGTCGAGTTCGGCCGCGAGTTCGGCGGCGTGGAGCGGACCGGCGCCGCCGTAGGCGACCAGCGAGAAGTCGCGGGGATCGTGCCCGCGCTCGACCGAGACCACCCGAAGGGCGCGTTCCATGTTCGCGTTGGCGACGTCGACGACGCCCTGGGCGGCCTCCTCGACAGTCAGATCGAGGGGATCGGCGACCCGTTCTCGGAGCGCCTCGCGAACCGTCGCCTCGTCGGCGCTCCCCTCGAAGAAGGAGGTGGGATCGATCCGGCCGAGCAACAGGTGCGCGTCGGTGACGGTCGGCTCCGTCCCGCCGCGACCGTAACAGATCGGTCCGGGATCGGCGCCCGCGGAGCGTGGACCGACCCGGAGGCTCCCGCCCTCGTCGACCCACGCGATTGAGCCGCCGCCCGCGCCGATGGTGTGGACGTCCACCATCGGGACGGTGACGGGGTAGTCGCCGACCCGTCCCTCCGTCGTGACGACCGGGTCGCCGTCCCGCACCAGCGACACGTCACACGAGGTACCGCCCATGTCCATCGTGAGCACGTCGTCGAAGCCGCTCTCGCCGGCGACGTGGGCGGCGCCGCGGACGCCCGCCGCCGGTCCCGAGAGGAGCGTGTTCACCGGGCGCTCGCGGGTGACCGACGCCGACGCCACGCCGCCGTTCGACTGCATCACCTTCACCGCTGCGGGGACGCCCGCGTCCGCGACGCCCGTCTCCAGTCGACCCAGATACCGATTCATCACCGGCTTGAGCGCGGCGTTGATCGCCGTCGCCAGCGTTCGCTCGTACTCCCTGATCTCGGGGAGGACCTCGCTCGACAGCGACGTCTCGCCGTCGACGCCCTCCGCCTCCAGAATCTCACGCATCCGTCGCTCGTGGGCGTCGTCCTCGAAGGCGAAGAGGAAGGCGACGGCGACGCTCTCGACGCCCGCGTCGGCGACGGCGCGGGCGACGGCGCGGGCGGCGTCCTCGTCGAACGGGTCGACGACCGACCCACGGCGGTCGAGGCGTTCGGGCACCTCGTATCGCCGGTCGCGCTCGACGATGGGATCGGGCTTCTCCGCCCGCAGGTCGTACAGATCGGGGCGGGTCTGGCGACCGATCTCGACCGCGTCGCGGAAGCCCTCGGTCGTCACGAGCGCCGTCTCGGCCCACTCGCGCTCCAGGAGGGCGTTGGTGGCGACGGTCGTTCCGTGCCCGAAGAAAGACACCTCGGCGGGTGCGAAGCCGGCGCGGTCGGTCGCCGTGTCGAGACCGTCGAGGACGCCCCGATCCGGCGCGTCGGGCGTCGAGGGTACCTTCAGCATCGTGAGACCGGACTCGTCGGTGACGACGACGTCGGTGAACGTCCCGCCGACGTCGACCCCGACCCGTACGTCGGTTTCCATACCGGAGAGCCACGGCACTGAGGCTGATAAATCCCGGTTGCCCGGAGACGGCAAATTGAAGCGACCGGCCCTGCAAGGGGGCGTATGAGCACGAACGTCTCGCGGCTGGAGGATCTCGGTCGGGAACTCGGCGAGGCCATCGCGGAGACGCCCGCCTACGAACGGTTCGAGGAAGCGAAGGCAGCCGTCGAGCACGACGACGAGGCGCAGGCGAAGATTCGGGAGGTCGAGCGCCTCCGTGACGAGTTCGTCGCCGCCCGCGAGACGGGCGAGGCGACACAGGATCACGTGGGCGAACTCCAGCGCGCCCAGAACGAACTGCACGGGATGCCCGTGATGGAGGAGTACCTGAACGCTCAGGAGGCGCTGCAGAACCAGCTCGAAGCGGTCAACCGAGCGATCTCGGAGCCGCTGGCCGTCGACTTCGGCGGGGAAGCGGGCGGGTGCTGTCAGGACTGAGGCCGGCGCCGAATCGGGACACTCAATTCCCCCGTGTTGCACCTTTACAGGTGACTATCAGGTCCACCTTGTAGTCGAGGAAGGACGTCGAGAGGAGGTTCGGGGGGACGGGACTGCCCACTGCGCCCGCCATTTTCTTCAGTAGCGATTTCTCACTGAACTCGACCGTCCACGTCCCGTTAGCAGGGACCACTTTTTGCCACCCGCCCAGATGCGGGCATCGGATGCTGAACACCGTTTGGACGAACACCTGCCCGCCGGTGATCTGTGCGTCAGTGATGTATCGACTATCGTTCGCGTCGATCGTCTCGACTTTCACCCCCGGTATCGATATTTTGCCCGTTTCGTGGAAGTTGGCTAGCAGAACGTAGTGACCTATCCCGAGTTTCACTTTTTTGGCGTTGTGTGGAATGAAGTGTGTCTCCAACACGTTCGCGTCGTTCGGATCGTCGAAGTTTTCGAGATTCCCCTGCCGGACGTTGAACAGGTCAAGTCCCCTGATCTCCGTCGGGTTGCCGGCCGAATCGAACGCCTCGATTTCAACCACCATCGACGGTTTGTCCGTCAGGGCGTCCTCGATCCCGTCCCAGAACAGGTTGCCGAACCGCACGGCCTGTGGCCCGCCGAGGAACACTTCTTGGTACCGGCTGGCGTCGCCGCGAGCGTGGCCGTCGGTCCCCTCCGGCGTCACGTCGACGAGGATGTCCTCAGAGCGCCCCGGCACCGCATCGACGTACCGTACGCGACCGCCGAACGCGAACGGGTCCGAGAGGGACGACCGTGGAATCCGGGCGACGTACCGCTCGCCACCGTCGTGGACCGACGCCCCGATTCCTGACGGGATCGGTCGTCCGCTCCACTCGCTCCCGGTAAACTCCTGATACTCGAGAGCATCGTACACGAGACGGAAGTCAGCCCGACCGTCGTCGTCGGCGTCGACGGCGAGTGTCCACCGGTCCGTCGCCGTCTTGTCTAACGATTCGGGGAGGTCGAGCGTCACCGTCACTGGGTCGGCTGCCCAGTCGACGGTCGTCGTCAGATTGCGTGGGAGACCGACCTGCGACAGGTCGAACACGTCGCCGCTGTCGGCGCCGATGCCGGTCGTCACCTCGTACCGGAGCGGTTCGGTCGCCGCTGGGCCGCTTCCGTCGTTGTGCCGACACTGCTCGGCGTACAACCCGAGGTCGAACGTCACCGAATCGCCCTGCACCTCGTTGCCGTGGTCGATCGGCACCCACCACGCGAACGCGAGCGAGTGGACCGTTTCGGCGGAGAGGCAGTTCCGCCCCGTTCCGCCGCCCTGACGGGCCGGAATATCGCCGTTGAGCGCCGCGTTGAGCGCTGCACCCGCACTCCCGGATCCCAGCCCGAGGACGTCCCGGAGTGATTCGGTGACGAGGAGTTCTTCGCCGTCGTTCTGGTAGTTGTTGCCGTCTTCGGGACCGCCGGGGCCGTCACCGCCGTCGTCGACCCAGACGGCGGCCTGTACCACGTCGAGGAGTTCGACGACCCCCTCCTCCTCGTCGGGGTCGTCGGCCTCCGGTTCGGTCGTTCCGTTCTCGCTCGCGCTCCGGAGAGCGCCGTTCAACCACACGTAACCGGGATTGTCACAGAGGACGAAGTCGAACGTCACTTCCCCGAAATCGCCGGGTTTCACGTCGGACAGCTCGATCACCGGCCGCGTCGCGTCGTCGGCCTGTGGACTGGCTTCGCCGTCGACACACTCGACCGACCCCTGCTCGGGGTCGTCTTCGATTCCCGCGTTCGGGTAGGCGCCCGTCAGCGTGTTGTCGAGGAACGTCTCCACGTCGTCCTCGTCGACGGCGATCAGCCACGCGTCGTCGGTAGGTAGTCCGATCTCCCCGTCGCGAAGGTCGGCTGCCGATCCGACCGCCGCCGGACCGCCCTCGAACATCCGGACATCCTCGGTCAACCCCTCGGTCTCGTCGTCGCTCCAGTCCGAGTAGTGGGCCGTGTACCCCACCCCCACGTCCAGCGTACCCGCTACGAGTCGGTTGTTCTCGAACGTCTCCTGATCACTGAAGAAGGCGCTCGTCGCCACCCCCGCACCCGCCGACGCCGCCCCTACTGTCCCCAGCGCGGCGAGCGCCTTCCGCCGCGAAAGCTCGAACTCGTCTGGCATGGTGCTCATCCCCCGTTCGGGGGAGGTCCCCTCAGTGGAGTCGAACCACCGATCCGGGGCGCCACGTGAGACTCCCACAACTCCCAACGCCGCCGAAATAGCTAATCACAGATTACTGCAATTAGATAATATAACAATAAATAATTAGATTACTACCCCGGACTGGCAGGGGATCGCGATCCGGAGGTTCATATCCGAGGGAGCGACCACCCACCCCCATGCTCGCTATCGCCGGCGGCAAGGGTGGCGTGGGAAAGACGACGACGGCGCTCGGGCTGTCGGCGGCCGTCGACGGCCCCGTACTCGCGGCCGACGCCGACCCGGACATGCCGGACCTGCACGCGCTCGCGGGCGTCGACCGCGAACCGACGCTCACCGAACTCACCGGCCGCGACGTGGGGACGGTCGCCCAGCCACACCCGGAGGAGTCGGACGTCGCACTGCTCCCTGCCCCCCGCATCGACGACGCCGATCCCGACGCCATCACCCACTCGCTCGTCCGACTGGCCGCCAGCGACCGCCGGTCGGTCGTCGACTGCCCGGCGGGCGCCGGGCCGGACGCGGCCGCCCCGCTCCGGGCCGCGGACGCCACGCTGCTCGTCACCACGCTCTGTGCGCCGGCGCTCCGCGACGCGGCGAAGACGGCGGCGATGGCTCGCGCACTCGACGCGCCGGCCTGCGGCGTGGTGTTGACGCGCACGCGGTCGGCACCCGACGTGGTCTCCGAGTTGCTCGGCTGTCCAGTGGTGGTCTCGATCCCCGCCGCCGACGCGCCGATACTCGACGACGACGACGTTCGGACCGCCTACCGTCGACTCGCCGCGAGTCTGGGAGAAGACATATTATGACGCGCCACGAACGAGTGGGTTATGGCGGAGCGTCTGCCGACGGGTATCTCCGTCCTCGACAGGCAGCTCGACGGCGGGATTCCGCCGGGGAGCATCCTGCTTTTGAGCGCCGATCCGGCCAGCCAGTCGGAGTCGTTGCTGTACGAGATCGCGGCCGCGCGCGGGACGCTGTACGTGACGACCGTTCGATCCGAGGAGGCGATCCGGGACGCCATCGACCGCTACCGGGGCGGCGTGGATCGGCTGACGATCCGCGACGCGGGCGACTACCCGCCCATCGACAACGCCACCCGGCTCGTGAAGGACCTCCCCGAGAGTTCGAACCTCCTCGTCGACGTCGTCGATCCGCTGGAGGAGGCCGATCCGACCCGGTATCGTGCCTTCCTCAACGAACTCCAGACCCACATGGTCAACACCGGCTCGATTGCGGTGTTGCACGCGATGCATCGCGATCCACCCGCGAACCGGACGCTCACCGAACATATGGCGGACGTGGTGTTCGACCTCCGGACCGACATGAGCGGGTCACAGATCGTCAACCGGCTGGCCGTCCCGAAGTTCCGCGGCGGCAGCGCTCTCGAAGAGACGATCAAGCTGAAACTCACCGACGGCGTCACTATCGACACCAGCCGCGACATCGCCTAACCGACGGCGTAGACGGCGGTCCCCACCGTCACGGCGACCGTCAAGAGCATCCAGAGCCGCGGGTTCTCGAACGCGCTCCCGGTCGATCCCTTCCCCAGAAACAGGTAGCCGAAGTAGACGGCGACTGGCGAGAGACGAAGGAGGGGACCGACCGTCACGCCGAAGCCGTACCGGAGCGCGAGCGACAGGGCGACGGTACAGCCCGCCGCGACGGCGGCGACGCGAAGGTCGGCAGCTACGTCCGCTGGCAGATCCATGATCCGGAGCACGGCCGGCCGCTACAAGAAGTCGGTGATGTGGGTTACTCTTCGAGGTCGACGTCCTCTTCGAGTTCCTCGACGATCTCGTCGGCGTCGACGTCGACGTCTTCGAGGGCTTCCTCGACGTCCGCACCGCCGGCGCCGCCCATGCCGCCCATCATGCCGCCCATACCGCCCATCATGCCGCCCGTGCCGTCGATGGTCTCCTGGACGATGACGCGGTCGAGACCGAGTCGGTCCATGATCTGCTGAGCGATCTGCTGTTTCTGGAAGAGCCACTGCTGGTTCATCGTCATCTGTGGCGTGGCCTCGATGTACAGCGTCTCCTTCTCGACCGTCTGGGTCTCGGTCTCGTACTCGGGCTCGTCGTCGTCCTCGGACTCGACCTCGACCTGTATCTCCTCTTCGACCTCGTCAGTCTGAATCCACACCTCGGGGGTGTGTTCGAGGTACATCCCGAGCAGGCCCTCCGCCTGCTCGCCGCGGTCGTCGACGACGTCGACGACCTCGTACTCGTATTCGAGGTCCTCGCCGGCGAGCGGGTGGTTGAAGTCGACGCGGGCGCGGCCGCCGATGATCGTCTCGATGTGGCCCTGCTGCCCGTCGACGTTGACGTGGGCGCCCGGATAGCGGTCGTCCTCGTCGATCTTCTCGGCGCTGACGGTGCGCACGTCGTCGGGGTCGAACTCGCCGAACGCCTCGGCGGCGTCGATGTGGACGGTGTTCTCGTCGCCGACCTCCTTGCCGATCAGGTCGTCGTTCACCGCCTCGAAGACGTGGCCGGCGCCGACGACGATGGTCCGGGGCTCGAACTCGTGGTCTTCCTCGTCGATCCCGGCCTCCTCGGCGACGTCTTGCCGGGTCGTGTCGACGACCGTCTCGTCGTCCGCGGTACGGACGGTGTACGCGAGACGGACGAAGTCGCCGTCCTGCAGGCCGGACGCCTCCTCGGTCTCGGTCTCTGTCTCGGTCTCCGCCTCGGGGTCATCGGCCGCGTCGGGGTCTACCGGTTCGTCGGCAGACTCGGCCTGATCGTCACTCATACAGTCCACAACTCCCGTGCGACCCTTAAGAATCACGTTTCCCGTCTCGCCGCTTCGGGGAGCTTTTGCCACCCGACCGCGACAGCCGGGATATGTACGAAGTCGAACTGAAGGTCCGGGGGAGTCACGACGCGGTCCGAGAGCGCCTCGACGCCCTCGGCGCCGAGGACGTGGGGAGCGTCACGCAGGTCGACACCTACTACGACGCCCCGCACCGCGACTTCGCCGAGACCGACGAGGCCCTCCGCATCCGTCGGGAGCGTGGCGAACGAGACGGCGGCGCGGAGACGTCGCGAGTCACCTACAAGGGACCACTGGTCGAATCGGCGTCGAAGACCCGCCGCGAGGTGGAGACGGCGGTCGCGGACGGCGACCGGATGGACGACATCCTCGGCGCCCTCGGCTTCGCGCCCGCCGCAGTCGTCGAGAAAGACCGGGATCGGTACGTCCTCGACGGCTACACGGTCACGCTCGATACGGTGGCCGACCTCGGCGAGTTCGTCGAGATCGAGCGTGAGGCGACCGAAGCGGACGTCGAGACCGTCCGCGAGGGGGCCACCGACCGGCTCCGCGACCTCGGACTCGACCCCGACGAGCAGATCCGCACGTCGTATCTCGGTCTCCTGCTTAATTCTTCGTAGTAATACTTGTGGTGCGAAAGGTTTCCGCAAGTTATAGAATCCGGCGGTGAGAACGTCCGCCGATGAGCGATCGGAACATCCGTATCGAGTCCGTCGACCGGCGTGCGGTCGAGGACCAGGAGGTGGAGATCGTCGAGCGGAAAGGGATCGGTCACCCCGACTCCCTCTGTGACGGGATCGCAGAGAGCGTCTCACGCGCCCTCTCGAACCTTTACCTGGACCGCGTCGGCGAAGTGCTCCACTACAACACGGACGAGACGCAGTTGGCCGCCGGAAGCGCCGCCCCCGCCTTCGGCGGTGGCGAGATCGTCGAACCCATCCACGTACTGATCGTGGGCCGCGCGACCAAGCAGTACGAGACCGACGACGGCACCGAGTACACCCTCCCGGTCGACTCGACCGCGCTCGCGGCCGCGCGCGACTACCTCGCCGAGACGGTCCCCGAACTCGAGTTCGGCACCGACGTCGTGGTCGACGTCCGCCTCGGCGAGGGGAGCGGCGACCTCCAGACCGTCTTCGGCGAAGACGGCGCCGCCGTCCCCATGGCCAACGACACGAGCTTCGGCGTCGGTCACGCGCCGCTGACCGAGACCGAGCGGATCGTCCTCGAAACCGAGGAGTACCTCAACGGTCCGTACGCGGCCGACCACCCCGAACTCGGTCCCGACGTGAAGATCATGGGCAAACGCGAGGGCGACCACATCGACCTCACGGTGGCGGCGGCCATGATCGACCACTATCTCGACGGCATGGCGGACTACCGCGACGCCGTGGCGAACGTCCGCGAGAATATCACCGACCTCGCCAGGTCCTACACCGACCGCACGGTCTCCGTCGAGGTCAACACCGCCGACGACTACGACGCGGGCGCGATCTACCTGACGACGACCGGCACCAGCGCCGAACAGGGCGACGACGGCTCCGTCGGCCGCGGCAACCGCTCGAACGGTCTCATCACGCCCAACCGCCCGATGAGCATGGAGGCCACGAGCGGGAAAAATCCCGTCAACCACATCGGGAAGATCTACAACCTCCTCACCACCCGCATCGCGGAGGCCGTCGTCGACGAGGTGCCCGGCATCCGCGACTTCCGGGTTCGCCTGCTCAGTCAGATCGGCCGCCCCATCGACCGCCCCCACGTCGCCGACGCGTTCGTCGTCACCGACGACGCCGTCTCGCTCGCCGACATCGAATCCGACGTCGAGACCATCGTCGACCGCGAACTCGCCGCGGTGACCGACGTGACCCGCGACGTGATCGACGGTGACCTCCGGACGTTCTGATCCCGGTCACTCGGCGCGGATCGAACCACCCTAGTACTCCGACGGCGTAGCGACGCTGTGACCGTCGCCCCCGACCCCGATCCCGACACCGTCCTCGTCAGCTTCGGCGACGTCGGGACCAAGAGCCGCGAGGTCCGCGGCAAGATGACGCGTCGCCTCCGCGACAACGTAGCCGCCCTCCTCGACGACCGCGGCGTCGACGCGACGGTCGACCGCGAGTGGGCGCGGATCGTCGTCCACGCCGACGACGCCGACCGGGCGGCCCGGGTCGCCGCCGACGCCATGGGCGTCGTCTGGGCACGTCCCGTCGTGCGCTGTCCGGCCGACGTCGACGCCGTCGCCGGGACGCTCGCCGCCCTCGCCCGCGACGCCGCGCCGGTCGACACCTACGCCGTCCGCGCCCGCCGCGCCGGCGAGGCCGACGACCACGACTTCTCCAGCCGCGACGTCGAACGCGAGGCCGGGCGCACCGTCGGTGACGCCACCGACGCGAGGGTCGACCTCGACGATCCGGACCGCACCTACCACGTCGAAGTACGCGGCGGCGACGCCCACGTCGCCGCGCGGACCTACGAGGGACCGGGCGGGCTTCCCCTCGGGACGCAGGCGCCACTCGTCGCCCTCGTCAGCGGCGGCCACGACTCGCCGGTCGCGGCCTACGAGACCATGCGCCGCGGGTCCCCGGTCGTCCCCGTCTACGTCGACCTCGGCGTCTACGGCGGTCCCGACCACGAGGCGCGAGCGGTCGCGACCGTGCGCCACCTCGCCCGCTACGCACCGAACTTCGACTGCCGGCTCCGGGTCGTCCCCGGCGGCGAACTGGCGGAGACGCTGATCGAGTCGGTCGACGACACCCGGATGCTCTCGTGGCGGCGCGCGCTCCTCCGGATCGCCGAGGTCGTCGCCGACCGCGAGGACGCGGCCGGAATCGTCACCGGGGAGGCCATCGGGCAGAAGTCGAGCCAGACCACCGCCAACCTCGCCGTCACCGGCGCCGCGGTCGACCTGCCGGTGCATCGCCCCCTCCTCGCGTGGGACAAACCCGACATCCTCGCCCGCGCTCGCGACATCGGCACCCACGAGGACTCCTCGATCCCCGTGGGCTGTGAACGGCTCGATCCACCCTTCCCCGAGACGGGAGCGACCCTCGACGCCGTCGAGGCGGCCGAACCCGACGGCTTCCTCGACCGGGCCGCGGCCGTCGCCGCCGACCTGCGGATCGTGGACGAACCGGCGCAACCGCTTTAGGGAAGCCTCCCGATTCGTCTTTCGTGACGCAGGTGTGTCTGGTCGGAGCCGACGACGTCGACCTCCGATACGAACTCCTCTCGCGCGAGACGGCGCGGGCGGCGCTCGCCACCTACGACCTCCACGAACCTTTCGACAACACCGTCGCGGTCGACACCGTCAGCCTCGGAGCGGCCGTCTCGCTGCTGAACGATCTGAACTGGTATCTCGTCCGCTTCGCCGACCGTGCGATAGTGCGCGAGCCGAGCATCTCGACCGAGGAGTGGCTCTCACGCGACCTGGCCGAGCGAGTCCGCGACGGCGACATTCCGCCCGAGGAGACGGACGCCTTCCTCCGGGTGTACGGTCTCGACGGCGACACGCTCGTCGAACCGATGTACGCCACCCGCGTCGACGGCTCGGTTCCGGAGTACGACCTCCGTCCGGTCGAGGAGACCCTCGTCGTCCGGGTGACGGAGGCGGAGTTCGGCCACAGCGGCCGCGAGTGATCGCGCCTCCGCGTGGGTCAGTCGAGACTTAGCTGAATGCAGGCGGTAAGCCCCCTTCCTCAAGGAGCAACGCAGGCCGAAGGCGGCGAGTAGGCAGGGGTAGTTCACTCGAACAGCCCCGTCGACATGTACCGCTCCCCGCTGTCCCAGAACACCGTCACGACCAGCGGGTCGTCGGCGCCGTCGGCCAGCCGTTCGGCCACTCGTTTCGCACCGACGCTCGACGCGCCGCTCGACTGCCCGACGAGGATTCCCTCCTCGCGGGCGAGGCGTCGGCACTCCGCTTCGGCGGCCGACAGCGAGACGTCTTCCACGCCGTCGAGCAGTTCCGTGTCTACGTTCTCGGCGACGAAGCCCGGACCCATCCCTTGGAAGTCGTCTTCGCCCGGGTCGCCCGTGAGAAAGCGGTTGGTGTCGGGCTGAACACCGACGACCGCCACGTCCGGATACGCCTCTTTCAGCCGCCGCCCAGTCCCCGAGATGGTGCCGCCGGTGCCGACGCCACAGACCAGCGCGTCGACCGTTCGGTCGCCGACCTGCTCGATTATCTCCGGTCCCGTCGTCCGGTAGTGGGACTCGGGGTTCGCGGCGTTCTCGAACTGGTGCATCCCCACCATTCCCTCCGCCTCCAGTTCGTCCGCCCGCGCTTTCGCCTCGGTCATCTCGCCGTCGACGAGTTCCACCTCGGCGCCGTAGGCCTCCATGATCCGCCGGCGCTCGGGCGACTTCGAGGACGGCATCACGACCCGTACGTCGTATCCCTTCGCGGCGCCGACGACGGCGAGACCGATGCCCGTGTTCCCGCTCGTCGGTTCGACGATGGTGTCGCCGGGCTGGAGTTCGCCGGCCGCCTCCGCGGCTTCGACCATCGCCTTCGCCGGGCGATCCTTCGCGGAGCCGCCGGGATTTTTCGACTCGATCTTCGCCGCGACGGTCGTCCCCGGCGAGGAGTCGATCCGGACCAGGGGCGAGCCGATGGCGTCGAGGACACTGTCGTGCATAGGGACCCGATTCGCGGTCGGCGCCTAAAGCGGTGATGGAACCGGGAAGCCCAGCGCCCCGCCACACTTAGGCCGCCGGTCCCCGTACGCGAGAGTCGAACCGTGGACCCCGACCGAACCGTCGATCACCTCGTCGACTTCCTCGCCGAGTACCGCGAGACGGCCGGCGCCGACGGCTACGTCGTCGGCGTGAGCGGTGGCGTCGACTCCGCCGTCGCGGTCACGCTCGCGGCGCGGGCGGTCGGCCCGGAGCGGGTTCTCGCGCTCTTGCTCCCCGCCGCCCCGAGCGCCGACGCACACGTCGCCGACGCGCGCGACCTGTGTGATCGCCTCGGCGTCGACCGCCGCGAGGTCGCTATCGACCCCCTCGTCGCGGCCGTTCGGGAGACGTACCTCGTCGAGAGCGAGACCGATCTCGACCGCGTGACCGCCGGCAACCTCCGGGCGCGACTCCGTGCGGTCTATCTCTATCTCGCCGCCAACCGGCAGGATCTGCTCGTTCTCGGTACGACCAACCGGTCCGAATACCTCCTCGGCTACTACACCAAGTACGGCGACGGTGCGGCCGACCTTCGCGTCCTCGCCGATCACTACAAGACCGAGGTGTGCGACGTCGCGCGGGCGCTCGATCTCGACCGATTCGCCGCCAAGACCCCCTCGGCCGAACTCTGGGAAGGCCAGACCGACGAGGGCGAACTGGGGGCGTCCTACGACACCATCGACCCGATTCTGCGCTCGCTCGCCGACGGGCGGTCGCCGGCCGAGACGGCTCGCCTGGTCGACGTCGACGAGGAACTCGTTCGGCGGTTCGCGGCGATGATGGCGGCGACCGAACACAAGCGAGCGCCGCCACCGACGCCCGGCCGCCCCTAGAGACGCGACAGAATCCGCTCCTCGAACACCTCGGGATCGAGCGTCTCGACGCCCTCCTCGGCGGCCTGCTCCCGCTTTCGCTGCCCCGGATCGTCCCCGACGACGAGGTAGTCCGTCTCGCCGCTGACCGACGACGTGACCGACGCCCCGTGGGTCTCCAGCAGTTCCGTCAGTTCGGAGCGGGTATACCCCGGCACGCTCCCCGTGAACACCAGCGTCAGCCCGTCGAGTTCGTCGCCGCGTTCCCGTCGCTCGGGCGAGACGCCCGCGGCCAGCAGGCGCTCGACCATCTCGACGTTCGCCTCGGTGTCGAAAAAGGAGGCGACGGCCTCGGCCACCTCCGGACCCACGTCCTCGACGGCCCGAAGCTCCTCGGCGCTCGCAGCCATCAGTTCGTCGAGCGAGAACGCGGCGGCGAGCGCCCGCGCCCGCTCGGTCCCGACGTGGCGGATGCCGAGCGCGTAGACGAAGGTCCCGAGGTCGACCTCCTTGCTCGCTTCCAGTTCCGCGAGCAGGTTGTCGGCGGACGTCTCACCCCACCCCTCGAGATCGACGAGGTCGTCGCGGTCGAGCGTGTAGAGGTCGGCGAGCGACTCGACCAGTCCCTCCTCGACCAGCAGATCGGCCGCCTCCGCGCCCAGTCCCTCGATGTCCATGGCGTCGCGCGAGCAGAAATGTTGGAGCGACCGGCGCAACCGCGCCGGGCACGACGCGTTCGTGCAGTAGTGGTGTTCGCCCTCCTGGACGACGTTGCCGTCACAGACGGGGCAGGTCTCGGGCATCTCGAACCCCCCGTTGCCCCCCGATATCACCTCGACCACCTCGGGGATCACGTCGCCCGCGCGCTCGATGCGGACGGTCGCGCCCTCGGCCACCCCGAGCGTCCGTATCTGTGACGCGTTGTGGAGGGTCGCGCGGCTGATCGTGACGCCCTGGACGTCGACGGGATCGAGCAGGGCGACCGGCGTCACTTTGCCCGTGCGACCCACCTGCACGACGATGCGTTCGACGGTCGTCTCGCCGGTCCGGGCGGGGAACTTGTAGGCGAAGGCCCAGCGGGGGTGGCGCGCGGTCGATCCCAGCCTCTCGCAGGCGTCGAAATCGACCACCTTGGCGACGACGCCGTCGACCTCGTACTCCAGTTCCTCCCGCTCCGCCAGTAGCCGCTCGCGGTAGTCGATCACGCCGTCCACGTCCTCGACGACCGTCGTCTTGTCGTCGACGCGGAAGCCGAGATCGCGGAGCAGGTCGAACGCCTCGACCTGCGAACCGAGGCTCGCGGACGTGTCGATCACGTCGTAGAAGAAGACGTCGAGGGGGCGCTCGGCGACCGTCCCGGGATCGAGGAGTCGAACCGTCCCCGCCGCGGCGTTGCGCGGGTTGGCGAATGGGTCGTCGCCGCGTTCCATCCGGCGTTCGTTGAGGTCGACGAACCCCGTCCGGGGCATGTACACCTCGCCGCGGACGGCGAGGGAGTCGGGAGCGTTCGCCGGGAGGTGCAGCGGAACGCTCCCGATGGTTCTGACGTTCGCCGAGACGTCCTCGCCCTCGCGGCCGTCGCCGCGCGTGACCGCGCGCTCGAAGGCGCCGTCCTCGTACACCACCTCGACGGAGAAGCCGTCGAACTTGGGTTCGGCGGTGTAGTCCACGTCGCCGACCGCGTCGCGAATCCGGCGGTCGAACGCCCGGATCTCGTCCGTGTCGCCCGAGGACTGCAAGCTCAACAGGGGGGCGACGTGTTCGACCGTCTCGAGTTCGTCCAGTGGCTCGCCGCCGACACGACGGGTCGGCGAGTTCTCGTCGTGCAGGTCGAACGCGTCCTCCAGTTCCTGCAGACGCTCGAACAGCGCGTCGTACGCGCGGTCGGCGATTACCGGATCGTTCTCGACGTAGTAGCGGTAGTCGTGATACTCGACCGCTGCCCGCAACTGCCGGACCTGCTCGCGGGCCGTCTCCTCTGTCAGTTCGTCGGCCGGCACGAACGACGTGTCCGGGTCGCGTACGTACGGATTGTCCGCGGGTTCCTCGACCATCTCGCTGTCGGGAAAGGGGGCGCCTGACGGGAATAGCTAGCGGATCGTGACCGACGTCGCCCCGGGAGCGCGAAGATTAAACCCGCGGACGTGGTACGACACCCCATGACTCTGGAGACCATGCAGCCGGCGGATACGTGGAACGGGAGCGACGAAGTACCCGAACGCCTGGGTCGTGCGGGCCTGACGTATCTCGTCTGGGGAGCGGACTGGTGTGGCGACTGTCAGGACCAGTTGCCCGCCTTCGCCGCGGCCCTCGACGCCGCCGGCGTCCCGGCCGACCGGATCGAGCAGTTCCCCGTCGACGACGACAAGCGGGGCGCGGGCGTCGACGAGTACGATATCGAGTACATCCCCACGGTCGTCGTGGAGCGTGACGGCGCGGAGATCGCCCGCTTCGTCGAAGAAGAGCCGGTCTCTATCGCCGAGTATCTGGCCGAGCGAATTGCGGCGGCCGACGCCGACCCCGCGAACGCCGACGACTAGCGGTCCGCCAACCAGTCGAACGCCGCGTCGAGGTCGGTCTGTGGCGGCGAGCAGGTGAAATTCCGGCACGCGTAGGCGGTCGGCCGACCGTCCGCAGCCTCGCGGTTCGCCCAGATGGGCGGTACCTCGTCGACGCCGAGGGCGTCGAGCCAGGGGTCGAGATCCGAGTCCGACGCCGGTCGCGGCGCCACGACCCCCGTCGGGAGTGGACGGGCAGCGAGCGTCTCCCGCCACGACGCGGGCACGTCGTCGGCCGCGAGCGTCAGTTCCACCGGGCCGCGGGCGTGGGCGTCGGCCGCGAGGACGAGCGACGCGTGCTCCAGCGGGCTGTGCCGGATGCGGTCGGCGTGGGTTCCGAGGAGCCGCGCCGTGACGTCCCCGAACCCCTCGTCGGGGACGAAGAGGTCGAGTTCGTCGAAGAGGGTGGCGGCGACGCCGAGACTCGACGGCGTCGACTGGTCGTTCAACTCCTGCGGTCGGGTCACCAACCCCTCGCCGCTCGCCGGCGTGTAGTACAGCGTCCCTGCCTCGTCGTCCCAGAACTCCTCGCGGACGACTCGCGCCAGTTCGACCGCGAACGCGAGGTGATCCACCTCACCGGTCACCTGATAGCAGTCGAAGGCGCCGCGCGCGAGGAAGGCGTAGTCGTCGAGGTAGCCGTCGACCTGGACGTCGCCACTCTTATACCGCCGCGAGAGCCGCCTCGAATCGGCGTCCCAGAGGTGTTCGAGGACGAAGCCGAGCGCGTCGGTCGCGGTCGCCGCCAGCGCCGGATCGAGCGTGCGCGCCCCGGTCGCGACCGCCGAGATGGCGAGACCGTTCCACCCCGCGAGCACCTTCTCGTCGCGGGCGGGACGGGGTCGGGTGGCGCGAGCGTCGAACGCGCGGGTTCGAGCCGACAGGAGTGCCCGCTCGACCGCCTCGACCGGGAGACCGTAGTCGTCGGCCAGTTCCTCGTACCCCGCCGACACGGTGAGGACGGTCGTCCCGCCGTCGAAGTTGCCGCCGTCGGTGACGCCGTAGCGGTCACAGAACAGATCGGCCGCCGTCCCGGCGTCGACGTCCACGCCGTCGACGGGGTCGTCGCCCATCGCCTCGCGCACCTCCGCGGGCGTCCAGACGTAGAAGGCTCCCTCCTCGTCTTCGGCCTCGTCGTCCACCGCCAGTCGCGACGCGGGCGTCCGGCTCTGGGCGTCGAGCGTGCTGAAGAAGCCGCCGTCGGGATGCCGGAGTTCGCGTTCGAGGAAGGCGACCGTCTCGCTCGCCGCCCTGGCGTACCGGTCGTGGCCCGTCGCCGCCGCGGCCTCGAAGTACACCCGCGGCAACTCCGCGTTGTCGTAGAGCATCTTCTCGAAGTGAGGGACCGTCCACTCGCGGTCGGTCGCGTAGCGGTGGAACCCACCGCCGACGTGGTCGTAGAGTCCGCCCGCGGCCATGGCGTCGAGCGCCTCCTCGGCCACCTCGCCGGCCGCCTCGTCGTCGTCGAGGACCGACGCCCTGAGCAACAGGTCGAGGCGGCGGGGCTGGGGGAACTTCGGCCCGCCCGAGCCGAACCCGCCGTGGGTGCGGTCGGCGCTCCGGATAGCCGCCGCCGTCGCCGTCTCCAGCACGTCGGATTCGGGCGGATCGCCCGGGTTCTCGGGCGTCGATTCGAGTTCGTCCGTGATTGCCGCCGTCCACTGATCGGCCCGATTCTCGATCTCGTCGCGGTCCTCCTCCCACGACCGAGAGATGTCCTCCAGAAGCTGGCGGAACCCCGGCCGCCCGCGCCGAGGTTCTCGGGGGAAGTACGTCCCGACGTAGAAGGGTTTGCCCTCGGGGGTGAGAAAGACGGAGAGGGGCCACCCGCCGCCGCCGGAGACGAGCTGGCAGATGGTCTGATAGACGCTGTCGACGTCCGGGCGCTCCTCGCGGTCGACCTTGATCGGGACGAACCGCTCGTTGAGCACGGACGCCACCGCCTCGTCCTGGAAGCTCTCCGACTCCATGACGTGACACCAGTGGCAGGCGGCGTAGCCGACGGAGAGGAAGATGGGGACGTCGCGGTCGCGGGCCGCGTCGAGCGCCGCCTCGTCCCACGGCTGCCAGTTGACCGGGTTGTCCGCGTGCTGTTCGAGATACGGGCTCGCCTCCTCGTCGAGACGGTTGCGATCCGTCGGCGCGGTCATGGTGTCGGTTCGGAACCCAGACGGGTATACCCTCGGCTCCCGGCCGCCGAACGCGCGCGCCGTCCCGGCCGAGACGAATCCCCGTCGTCACCCGAATCTGTCAGCCATTCGTCGGACAGCCGGGCCAATCGTTTTATATATGGTCGTCAATTCCCGGATATGGACGTACCGGCGTGGGAACGTCGACTCGCCGGCCGTGCACCCGCGCTGATCGCGGTTCTCGGCGTCGCCGTCGCCGTCGTCTCGCTCGCGAACTTCGTCCGCGACGTCGCGACGGTCGGATTCGGGATTTTCCCCGTCGTCTCGCTCGGCACCTGTCTCACGCTGTCGGCCGGACTGTTCGCGCTGAGCCACTGGCTCGCCGACAGCGACCTCTCGGCCGACGACACGTGGACCGTCGTCCAGTGGTGTCTCGGCGGGATGGTCGGGTTCGGGGCGCTGGCGGCGCTGACCGTCGGTATCCGACTCGCCGAGGGACGGACCGTCGACGGAGCCGCGCTCGGTCTCATCACGATTGGGTCGGGCGGGGGGATCGGTGGCGGCGTGGCCGGTATCTACTTCGCCCGGGCGAACCGTGCCGCCCGCGAGGCCGACCACCGACGCGACGCGCTGGTCTTTCTGAACAGCCACCTCCGGCACAACGTGTTGAACGCGACACAGGTCATCCAGGGCTACACCACCCTCCTCGACGAGCGCACCGACGAACCGGTGGAGTACCTCGAACCCATCGAACGCCGCAGCGACGCCATCGCGTCGCTCATCGACGACATGAAACAACTCGCCGACCTCTTCGCCGGCGAACGCGCCCCGGCACCGACCGACATCGCGACGGTGATCCTCCGGGAAGTCGAGAACGCCCACGCGGCCGACGAACGCGTGACGTTCGAAGTGGACGTGCCGCCGGAACTGTACGTGATGGCGACCGGCGCCGTCTCGGCCATCTTCGCCAACCTCCTGCAGAACGCCGTCGAACACAACGACGCGGCGGAGCCGACGGTGTCCGTCTCGGCCGAGCGCACGCGGCGGACGGTGTCGGTCCGCATCGCCGACAACGGGCCCGGTATCCGGGACGACGTGAAAGAGAATCTGTTCGATTCGGCCATCGAAGCCGGCGAGGGTCGCGGCATCGCGCTGGTGAAGACGGTGATGAACCACTACGGCGGCGACGTGTCGGTGCGCGACAACGAACCCCGCGGGACGGAAGTGGTCGTCGAGTTCCGGCGGCCGCCGCCCGAGTGATCGACCGCCAGGCTAGTCGAGAGGGGACGGATCGGGAACCTCCACGCCGAGGCGGGCGTCCCGGGCGTCGCGGTCCGCTCCGCCTACCCGAGCCGGAAGGTGTGCTCGCGGCTCGCGTCACAGCTCGGACAGACGTGCCGGTAGACGACCCGTCGGCCGTCCGTCCGACTCGTCCAGTTGGCGCCGTGGTCGACGTAGCCACACGCCGGACACTTCTTCTGGGTGGTCTCGTATCGGCGCTTGAGTCGGTCGAGCGCCGTGCTCCCTTTCATGCTATTCGTTGCCATTGGGCACACTTTCGGCCACAGCAACATAAATCTCGCGCCGGCGCGTCGAAATCGGCGTCCAGCCCCGACACGCGAGGGGAGTGGTCGCGTCGACGCGACTACTCGTCGAGACGCGTCAGCGACGGCTGGTAGTCGGTGACCAGCGTCTCGACGAGGTCGGTGACGGTGTCGGACTCGAACGTCCAGAAGCCAGTGTAGCGACCCTCGTCGGTCTCGCGGGCGAGGAGCGCGCCGTCGTCGCGCTCCTCGGGACCGCTGTAGACGACGAACCAGTACTCGCCGATCCGCTCGCCGGACTCGTCGCCGTAGGCCGCGACGGTCCCCCAGTCCGCCGGCTCCCAGTCCGGCCGGCCGTACACCGTCGTCGCCACGCCCGATCCCGCGATCTTTCGGTATCGCGTCCACGCCGCTGGCGCCTGTTCGAACGTCGCCAGCCGCTGGACGCCCGCGTGGAGGCTTCCGGCACCGCGATACCACGCGCGCGATTCGAGCAGCTGTGAGATACAGGCCAGCGGGAGTTTTTCTTCCCTGGACAGCGAGTAGACGTTCCCGTCGAGCTGGGTGAGAAACGCCTCGACGACGGGCGTCCCTCGGACGCTGACGAGGTCGCCGAGCGCCTCGTCGGTGAGCGACGCGAACAGGTAGTCGTGGAGGTCCGTGACGCTCACGCCCCCGAGAAACGAGTCGTCGTCGGTGAGGAGCAGACACGCGTCCGGGAGCGGTGGCGCCGTCACGTGCGTCGTCTCCAGATCGAAGCGGTCGAAGTAGTCGACGATGTCGTCGACCAGCGGCTCGACCCCGTCCCCGTTCACGACGTGGAGTCGCCGACGCCGGGACTCCAGCTCGTCGATGAACGTTTGGAGCGTTCGTGTCACGGGTACGCCCTCGTTACTCCTTGGGAACGGGGTCACTAATAACTGCGTCGTGCCGCGACCGCTCAGCCCAGAAACGTCGCGACGAACAGGAGCACGAACCCCAGCGACAGACAGAGTCCGCCGATCCGACCGATCCAGGTGTGTTCCCGAACGTCCGGGCGGTTGGTTTCGATACGATAATCCTGAAACTCCGGGTTGTACTCGACGTAGCTCGGCATCTGGAAGAACTCGACGAACACCAGCGCGCCGCCGAGGGCACCGAGTGCCGATCCGAGCAACTGGAGTGCGTTCGCCACCGCGACCATGCCCGTACGGTGCGTGACGGAGACAAAAATCCTCCGGACGTTTATGGCCGATGCCGCGGCCACCCGCCCCGTGCCTCGACTTCGACGCCTCGCCGCCGTCGCCCTCCTCGTCGCCGCGACGGTGCCACTCGCGGCACCGGCCGGCGTGGCGACTCCCGCTACCGCGCCCGAACCCGCCGTCGTCGCCGCCGTTCCCAACCCCCGGACCGACGGCGACGCCGGGGAGTTCGTCGTCGTCCGCGTCCCGGTCGAATCCACCGCCAACTGGACGCTCGACGACGGGGAGCGCGTCGCTTCCCTGCCCGTAGACCGGCCGGCGACCCGGGTCGCGGTCGGCGACGAGCCGAACGCGACCCGTCGGTTGACCGACCGGCCGGTGATCGGCGTGTCCCACCTCTCGCTGGCGAACGGCGGCGAGCGTCTCCACCTCCGTCGCGACGGCGCCGTCGTCGCGACGCTCTCCTACCGCGACGCGCCCGAGGGCGAACGACTCGTCCGGACCGAGGACGGCGTCCGGTGGCGACCCGTCGGCTACCAGCCGCGCGACGTCCACCGCTTCGGTCCCGCGAGCGTCACCGGGTACGTCCTCCCGGACGCGCCGTCGGTGCCGACCGAGACGCTCCGCGGCGCCCGCGACCGAATCCTCCTCGCCGGCTACACGCTCACGAGCGAGCGCGTCGCCGACGCGCTGATCGCCGCCCATCGTCGGGGCGTCGAGGTGCGCGTCCTCGTCGACGCCGACCCGGTCGGCGGTCGGACCGAGGCGGGTGCCGCGGCGCTCGACCGCCTCGTCGCCGCCGGGATCGACGTGATCGTCCTCGGCGGCCCACGGGCCAGATTCGACTACCACCACCCGAAGTACGCCGTCGTCGACGACCGGGCGCTCGTGACGACGGAGAACTGGAAACCGTCGGGCACCGGCGGGAAGAGCAGCCGTGGCTGGGGCGTCGTCGTCGACTCGCCGCCCGTCGCGGCCGACCTCGCCTCCCTGTTCCGTGCCGACGCGGGGTGGGACGACGCGATTCCGTGGCGCCTGTTCCGACGCGGGGAGACGTTCGAGACCGGATCGCCGGCCGAGGGCACGTACCCGTCGCGGTTCGAGCCGACGGACGCGACCGCCGCGGAGGTTCGGGTCCTCACCGCCCCGGGCAACGCCGAGTCGGCGCTGGTCGGCGTGATCGACGGCGCCGACGACCGGGTCGACGTGATCCAACCTTCCATCGGGCGTCGCGACGGGCCGCTCCTGCGCGCGACGATCCGCGCCGCCGACCGCGGCGTCGAGGTGCGCGTCCTCCTCTCGGGGGCGTGGTACGTGACCGAGGAGAACGCCGCCCTCGTCGAGTGGTTGAACGGCGTCGCCGAGCGTCGCGACCTCCCACTCACTGCCCGGGTCGCGGACCCGGCGGGTCGATACGAGAAGATCCACGCCAAGGGCGTCGTCGCCGACGACGTGGTGGTCGTCGGGAGCCTCAACTGGAACGAGAACGCCGTCTCGGAGAACCGCGAGGTGGCACTCGCCGTCCGGAGCGAGGCGCTGGCGGACTACTTCCGGGAGACGTTCGTGGCCGACTGGCGGGGCGGTCGCGGCGCGGATCGGACCACGTGGGTCGTCGTCGCCGGGGCGGTCGCGGCGCTCGTGCTCGCGGTCGTGGTCGCGCGTAGGACGATTCGGTTCGACCGGCGGGACTGACTCGTCCGGACCGTCGTACGTCAGTCCCTGGTACGACGATCCGTCTCAGTCGCTTCCGTGGGCGTCCAGCGCGGCCGTACTCGACAGTTCCTCGTCGAGTTCAGCGTCGGCCATCTTCTCGACTAGCTCGTCGATCACCTCGCTTCGCATCCCTTTCACGAACTTGATCGAGCCGACGACCAGGTGTCCGCCGCCGGAGACGCCGCCGCCGACGACCTCCTCGTTGAGCTCCGCCACCATCTCGGGGATGTCGAGGCGGACGCCGTCGGACCGGAGGACGGCGAAGTCCGGGCCGTAGCCGATGGTGATGACGGGTTCGCCCGTCTCCCCGACCTTCCGGTCGTGGAGGTTGCCGGTCGTCTTGCCGGGCGCGGGGTAGGTGAAGCGGTGGGCGAAGTCGTCGAGGTCGACGTGGTAGAGGTGGGCGTCGTTCGACAGCCGCTCGTGTTCGACGTGCGGATCGAGTGCGGCCAGCTGGCGGTCGATGTCGCGCTCGGCCCGGTCGGCCATGAAGTCGACCAGCTCCGCGTGTCGACGCTCGTCGTCGCAGTCGACGTTGAGTACGTCGCTCACGAGCGTCTTGCCCTCGCTGTAGCGGAGCCAGTGGGCGGCGTAGTCGAGCGCCTCGCCGATCCGGACGAGGTCCGCCCGGCCGTAGCCCTCCTCGTCCGCCAGGTCGACGAACGCCTCCATCGCCTCGGCCTTCGAGCGGTCGGCCAGCCCCGCCACGGCGGGGACGTGCCGGAGTTCGTCGGTCAACTCGGGGTCGATCATCCGCGCGAGTTCGACACACATCATCCCCGTCGTGATGCGGTAGTCCTCGTCGCGGAGGTAGGGATTGACGTGGGCGTCGAGCAGGTCGTCCACCGCCTCCGGATCGGGGTGATGGTGGTCGACGACGACGATTGGCACGTCGTAGTGAGCGAGGTTCTCGTAGGCCGGCACGTCCTCCTCGGTGCTCCCGTTGTCGAGCATGAGCAGGAGCGGGAGCTTCTGTCCGTGGCGTTCGCGGCCTTCGAGCGCGAAGTTGAGGTCGCGGGTCACGTCCTCCATCTCGTAGTACGGCGCCTTGCTCGGGAGGCGCTTGATGAGGTGACGCGGCGCGTCGTCGTCGTCGTGGACGGTCCGGATGAAGCGTTCGAGCGCCACCTGGACGGGGAGGGAGGCGCACATCCCGTCGCCGTCGGCGTGGTGGCGAACCCGGATCGGACGGCCTTCGAGGACGGTCCGGCGAAGTCGCTGGGCGACGCCCCGGAGGTCGGGGCGGAGCTTCTCGAAGGCGTCCCACTCGACGAGCGGGTCGACGTCGTGGGGTTCGGCGCGCTCTTCGAGACCGGCGTCGACGCGCGTTCGCACCGCCTCGGCGTCCTCGCCGGTCAGTCGCGTGAGCGACTCCACCTCGATCTGGGGGCTCCCCTCGTGTTCCTCGACCGTGCCCGTGATTCGGACGGCGTCGTCGAGTTCCACCTCGGGGTGCGCGCGGACGCCCGCGTCCTCGAAGGCGGTGCAAGCGACGATGCCGGTGGCGTCGCAGCACCGGAAGACGGTCGGTCCCGCGGTCTGTTTGATCTGGCTCACCGTCGCCTCGACGGTGGCCGTCTCGCCGATGGCGAGGGCGTCTATCGACGTCACGGTCGGCTGGTGGTCGACCGCGACCGTCCGGTAGTCGTCGAGGTCGGCCTCGACGAACGAGACGTCGCCGTTCTCGCGGACCTCGTCGAGGCGGACGAGCAGCCGGTCGCCGACGTCGTACTCGCCGATCAGATTCGACTCGTGGACGAGCCCGGAGACGTTGTCGGAGACGTCGACGAAGACGCCGTACGCGACGACGCCGTTGACGACGGCGTGGTAGTAGTTACCGACCTCCACGTCGTCGGTCGTGCAGTCGGGTGCGAGATCGTAGACGGTGGGACGGGAGTCGTCGTCCGCGTCAGTGCCGGAATCCCCGGCAGTCCCTGCGGTCATACAACTGTGTGATCGGTGCCCGAAGTTAAGCCTTGCAGAATCCGGCTCCAGCCGTGTGGCGACCGGCACACATCCGGAACCCTTAGAAGGCGACGCCCCCGACTCGGAGGTATGCGGCTCTTCCGGTCGGAACTCGTCGCCGAGGCCGGTACTCACGTGGAGGGGAGCGTCGCCCACCCATGACGACCGTCGTCGCCCAGGGGACGTTCGACATCCTCCATCCCGGTCACGTCCACTACCTCTCCGACGCGGCGTCGATGGGGGAGCACCTCCACGTCATCGTCGCCCGGAGCCACAACGTGACCCACAAGCCCGAACCGATCCTGCCGGATCGACAGCGACGGGCGATGGTCGACGCCCTCGCCGTCGTCGACGAAGCGCACCTCGGCCATCCCGAGGACATCTTCGTTCCCATCGAACGGATCGATCCCGACGTCATCGTCCTCGGCTACGATCAACACCACGACGAGGACGGTCTCCGGCGGGCCCTTCGCTCCCGCGGTATCGACTGCGAGATCCGACGGGCGTCGGCCCGCGAGGCCGAGGGGGACGAGCTCTGTTCGACGGGACGAATCGTCGACCGGATCGTCGAGCGTCGGTGCTGATCGCGCTGTAAGTCGTCGCACGCAGTCTGGCGATCAGGTGTGCAAGCGGTTCCAAACGACACTATCGAACGGCTACGGAAAACGGTCGGGTTCGGCGCGGGCGTCAGGCCCGGATCTCGTCGTGGGCGCGGACCACGTCGGCGTCGGGTTCGAGGTCACTCGACGATCCGTCGCTCTGTTGTTCGTCGAGGAACTGCTGGTACTCGTCCTGTGAGACCACCTGAATCTCGAAGTACATCTGCGAGTGGGCGACGCCACAGAACTCGGCGCAGTAGCCCTGGTAGGTGCCCTCTTCCAGCGCGACGGTCTTGACGACGTTCGACTGACCGGGCATGGCGTCCTGTTTCAGGCCGAGTTTGGGGACGTGGAAGGCGTGCAACACGTCACTCGACGTGATGTTGAAGTAGACGTCCTGTCCCGCAGGTATCACCACCGTCGGCGACGTGCTCGAAAGCTGGACGTTCTCCTCGGGATAGTTCGCCTGCCACCCCCACTGGAACGCGTCCATGTGGACGACTACGTCGCCCTCCTCGGGAGCGACCGCCTGTTCGTCCCCTTCGAAGGCGATGTCCTCGCTCGCGAGCACGCCGTAGGAGGCGACGCCGACGAACAACAGGACGATGGCCGTGGCGATCGTCCACGTGATCTCGAGCCGGCGGTTCTCCCTGGTCGGCTTGGCTTCGTCGGCGTCCTTGAACCGGTAGACGGTGTAGATCAGGATGCCCTCGACGAGCAGGGTAATCGGGACGGCGACGAGAAGCAGTTTCTCGTTCAGGTGATTGATGAGTTCTGCCGACACTGACGTCTGGGCCGCCACGGGATCGGCAGCGAGGGAGAGAGCCACCGCCGAGAGCAGCGACGCCAGCACGAGGCGCGACCGTTTCATACTCTATGGGGCGTTAGAATCACCTCCCTAAATAGCTACTGATAGGGCAGAGGATCGGGACGCAGTCCCGACGTTTCGGCCGCGTGAGAAAAAGCGGGGCGCATAAATAGGCGGGTTTCTAACCGCCGCGTAGTGATCGATTCGTGCGAGACGTGACCGACCGCTTCCCCGGGCTCCTCGCGGCGAGCGCGATGGGCGTCTACTTGCTCTTGCTCGTCGGGACCACCATCGCCGTGACCGACGCGGTCGAGACGTGTGCCGCGTGGCCGGCGTGTGGGGACGGGCTGACGCTCCCGACGACAACCGCCGGCGCCTTGGTCGTCGGCCACCGCCTCGCCGCCGTCGTCGTCGGTCTGCTCGTGCTCACCGCCGGCGTCGCCGCCTGGCGAGCGTCGCCGAGCCGTCGCGTCCGCGTCGCCCTCGGCGTCTCCCTCGTCTGTTACCCCGCACAGGCGGCACTCGGCGCGGTCGTCGCCACCACTGGCGGGGCCGGCTTCCTCCCGGCCGCTCACCTCCTCGTCGGCATGGTCATCTTCGGCGGGCTGGTCGCCGCGCTCGCGTGGACGCTCGAAGCCGAGACCGGCGATCCGACCGACGGTCCCGTCACCGACCCCGACGCGCTCGCCCCCCCAGAGGCGCCCGACGACCCGCCCGAGCGGCCGAGCCTCCCCGACGACCCGCTCGCCCGGTTCCGTGTCGTCGCCGGGGCGTACCTCCGGCTCACGAAGCCGCGGCTGATGTGGCTGCTCTGCCTCGTCGCCTCGGCGGGGATGGCGCTGGCGGCCGGAACCGCCCTCGCCCCCCGGACGGTCGTCCTGACGCTGCTCGGCGGCGTCCTCTCCATCGGTGCCAGCGGTACGTTCAACCACGTCCTCGAACGCGACGTGGACCGGCGGATGGCCCGCACCAACGACCGCCCGCTCGCGACTGACGTGGTGTCGGTGCGCAACGCCCTCGCCTTCGGCGGTCTGTTGACCGTCGCGTCGCTCGCCGCCTTCGCCGCCGTCAACCTCCTCGTCGCCGTCCTCGGACTCGTCGCCATCGTCTTCTACAGCGTGATCTACACGCTGATACTGAAGCCGAACACCGTCCAGAACACGGTCATCGGCGGGGCCGCGGGCGCGCTCCCGGCGCTGATCGGCTGGGCGGCGGCGACGGGCGAGATCGGACTCGGTGGGGTCGTGCTCGCGACGGTCATCTTCCTCTGGACGCCCGCGCACTTCTACAACCTCGCGCTCGCGTACAAGGACGACTACGCGCGGGGCGGCTTCCCGATGATGCCCGTCGTCCGCGGCGAGACCGAGACGCGAAAGCACATCCTCTGGTGGCTGGGCGCGACGTTCGTCGGCGCGGGCGTACTGGCCACGTGGGACGCGCTCGGTTGGGTCTACGTCCTCACGACCGTCGCCCTCGGCGCGGCGTTCCTGTGGGCGGTCGTCCGTCTCCACGTCGACCGGACCGAATCCGCCGCGTTCCGCGCGTTCCACGCCTCGAACGCCTACCTCGGTGCGCTCCTCATCGCGGTGGTCGTCGACACGCTGGCGGTCTGAGTTCGCGCCGGCGCACAAGAGTAAACGGTAAGCCGGTGGGTTACGCGCACTCTCGTATGGAGAATGTAGCGATCATCGGCGGCTCGATGACCCAGTTCGGTCAGCGGGACGGCTGGGTGCTCGACCTGCTCTCGGAAGCCGGGACGGCGTGTCTCGACGACGCCGGCGTCTCGCCCGACGCGATCGACCACCTCTACGTCTCGAACATGGCGAGCGGGGAGTTCGAGGGACAGACGGGCGTGCCGAACGCCCTCGCACACGACCTCGCGGCGATGCCGGCGTACACCGCCCGGATCGACCAGACGAGTTCGAGCGGCGGGGCGGGGGTCAAACACGCCTGGCAGTCGGTCGCCTCCGGCGCCAGCGACATGACGCTCCTCGTGGGTGGCGAGAAGATGACCCACCGGACGACACCGGAGGCGACGGACGTCATCGCCTCGCTCACCCACCCGGTCGAGTACAAACACGGCGTGACGCTCCCGAGTTTCGCGGGGCTGACGGCCCGCCTGTATCTCGACACCTACGACGCGCCCCGCGAGAGCCTCGGCAAGGTCGCGGTGAAGAACCACCGCCACGGCGTCCACAACCCCAACGCCCAGTTCCAGAAGGAGGTCGACCTCGAAACCGTCCTGGAGTCGCCAATCGTGGCCGATCCGCTCCGGCTCTACGACTTCTGCCCGATCACGGACGGAAGCGCGGCGCTCATGTTCTGTCCGGAGTCGGTCGCCAAGGAGTACACCGACGACTACGTGATCGTGTCGGGCGTCGGCGGGGCGACGGACACCCACGTCGTCCACGAGCGGGCGGACCCGACGACGATGCGCGGCGTCGTCGAGTCGAGTCGGATCGCCTACGACATGGCGGACGCGGGTCCCGAAGATATCGACGTGGCGGAACTCCACGACATGTTCACCATCCTCGAATTCCTCCAGAGCGAGGACCTCGGGTTCTTCGAGAAGGGCGAGGGCTGGAAGGCGGTCGAGGAGGGTCGCACCGAACGCGGTGGCGACCTCCCGATCAACCCCTCTGGCGGATTGAAGTCGAAGGGGCACCCGCTCGGTGCCAGCGGCGTCGCACAGGTGTACGAGATCTACGAGCAGTTGCTCGGCGAGGCCGGCGAGCGACAGGTCGACGCCGACACGGGGCTGGCCTGCAACGTCGGCGGCTTCGGCAACTGCGTCATCACCACGATCATGGAGGCCGTCTGAAATGATGGAAGCGTACCAGTATCCCGACGGCAGCATCACGTACCCGGGCCACCCCATCGGTCCCGGTGGAGAGGAACCGGTCGACACGGTCGATCTCAGCGAGTACACCGCCGAGGTGATCACGTGGACCACGAGCACGGCGCCGCCGCCGGGCGTCCGCGAACCGAACACGCTGGCAATCGTCGAGTTCGACGTGGACGGCGAGCCAGTCCGGGCCCTCGGCGGCGTCACGACCGACGAGGTGGAGATCGGAGACGAGGTGCGGCCGGTGTACGTCGAGGAACTCCGGGAGCCCGGCGCGGGCATCCGCGAACCGGAGAGTCAGGAGTGGGACGGCTATCGGTTCGAGCCGGTCTGATTACGCGTCGAGCGCGTCCTCGGGGACGTCGTCGATGAGGACGATGGCCTCCCCGTCGATCACCGTCTCACCGTCCTCGTCCTCGACGACCGTCGTCAGGCGGTAACGACCGTCGCCGAGATCCTCGACGACCTCGCAGATGGCGGTGACCGTCTCGCCGACGTCGACGGGACCGAGGAACTGGAGATCCTGCGAGAGGTAGATGGTCAGCCCGGGCAGGCGGGCGAGCGCGGCACTGATGAGTCCGGAGACGAGCGTCCCGTGGACGATCTGTCGGCCGAAGCGGGTATCCTCGGCGAAGTCGGCGTCGAGGTGGAGGCGGTTCGTGTCACCGCTGGCGTCCGCGAACACCTGAATCTCTTCCTCGGTGAGGCGCTTCGAGAACCGGATGCGGTCGCCGACGCTGACCACGCCGTCGCCGTCGTCGGAGTGTTCGAACGTCCACTCGGATTTCGAATACGTGAGTTCGGGCGACGATGCCGGCTGGCGTTCGTCTCCGTCGCCGTCGGCGAGCGCCGGGAACATCGCCCGGTTGGCCGCCATTACGCTGCTGTAGAAGTGTTCGACGCTATTCGAGAAGTGTTTCTGCGACTGAAGCCACGTGTCCGTGACTTCGCTCATGGTAGTTCGTTCCTGCATGGTTGGTTGGGGTGTATTGGGGGTAGTTAGTTAAAGACTGGTCGCTTTCGTCGCCGGGCACGCCCCGACGAGACCATTGAATGTCTTTGAGTGGTATAGAACGGTAACAGAAGTAAAGCTTATGCCTCTGGGACGTGTTGGTTGGAGTAAGGATGACGCAAGACGAAGACGATGGATCGCCGATGTGGCCGCAGATGCCTTTCACCCAGCAGTTTCGGGACGTGAGCGAAGACGCCGCCGAACAGCAGATGAAGCTGTTCAAACAGTTCATGTCGGCCGGCGCCGGGGGCGGATTCGACGGCTTCTCGCAGCTCGGCGCGATGAGTATGGGCACGGCGATGTTCAAGACCCGCGTCCAGAGCGGTGGCCGCATCAGTATCCCCGACGCCGAGCGCGAGACGCTCGACATCGAGGACGGCGACATCGTCCAGACGATCGTCATCCCAGTCAAACGAAACTCCGAGTAAACCAATGAGTGTCAACAACCCCTTCAGTTCAGCGTTCGAGTTGCAGCGTACCATGATCGACCAGAGCCGCCGCGCGGCGGAGACCGGAATCGACGCCCAGCGTACCGCCGTCGAGACCTGGTTCGACTCCTTCGAGTCGGCCAAGTCCGTCCAGAAAAGTGGCGTCACGCTCTCGAAGACGGCGGTCGATGCCTACCTCGACGGTCTCAAGTCCGTCCTCCCCGAGGAGTCCGTCGCGGAACTCGAAGCCGCGGTCGACGAGCAGTTCGCTGCCGTCGACGAGATCCACGAGGACGCCTGGCAGTCCTTCCTCGAGGGTCTCGACGAGGCCGAAGCGACCTACGACGAGCTGACGGAGATGCAGTTCGAACTGCTCGCCGAGAGCTTCGACGCCCTCGAAGACCTGCAGTCCGACGCCGCGGAGACGACCGAAGAGGCCGTCGCGTCCGCCGAGGAACTGGCGGAATCGGCCTAACCGGAGCGTTTTCACCCCCGAACCCCTTATTTACTATACGATGACCAACGAAGCCAGCGGTACGTTCGACGGACAGATGGACGCGTTCCTGGAACGCATGACAGAGACGTATATGAACGCGCTCGACCGCAACCTCGACGCCCAGTCGGCGTTTCTCGACTCGTGGATGGAGTCCATGGAGGACAACCTCTCCGAGGAACGCATCCAGGAGGGGTACGAGGGGTCGATGCGCGCCTACGAGGCGTGGATGGACGCCGCCGAAACCTCCTTCGAGCGCATGGGCAGCGCGTTCGAAGGCGAGGAGGTCGAACCGGAGGAGTTCCGCGACATCTGGCTCTCCTCGGCCAACGAGGCGTTCAAGGAGATGATGACGACGACTGCCTTCGCGGCCGCGACCGGCCAGACCGTAGAGGAGGCGATGAACATGCGTCAGAACATCGACGAGGCTTCCGAGGAGACGCTCCACGCGCTCAACTTCGCCACGGTCGGTGACGTCCGCGAGGTTGGCGAACGGCTCGTCGAACTCGAACGCCGCCAGCACTCCATCGAGCAGAAGCTCGATCAGTTGCTCGACCAGCAATGAACCCCTTCACCTTCCCGCTGGACGCCCAGCGCGACCTGTGGGAGCGCGCGGCCGACGACGCCGCCTCCGTCGGCGCCATCCCCGAGGGCCTAGAGACGATGGCCGACGTGGAGGTCGGGGGGACGCCCAGCGAGGTCGTCTACCGCGAGAACAAGCTCGAACTCCACCACTACGAGCCGCTGGTGCCCGAAGAGGAACGCCACGACGTACCCATCCTCTTCGTCTACGCGCTCATCAACCGGCCGTACATCCTCGACCTCCAGCCGGATCGGAGCGTGATCCGGCGGATGCTCGAAGCCGGCTTCGACGTGTACCTGATCGACTGGGGCGAACCCTCCGAACTCGACACGTCGCTGTCGCTCCACGACTACGTCAACCGCTACATCGACAACTGCGTCGACGAGGTGCGCGAACGCTCCGGCCAGGACTCGATCAACGTCCTCGGCTACTGCATGGGCGGCACGATGAGCGTCATGTACGCCGCGCTCCACCCCGAGAAGGTGCGTAACCTGGGACTGATGGCGGCCGGTCTCTGTTTCGACGGAACCGGCGGCATCCTCGAGATGTGGGGCGACGAGGAGTTCTTCAGCCCCGACGCCATCGTCGACACCTTCGGCAACGTCCCCGCGGAGTTCCTCGACGTCGGCTTCGCGCTGATGGACCCGGTTCACAACTACATCACGAAGTACGGCAACCTCTACGACAACATCGACGACGAGGACTTCGTCGAGAACTTCGCCCGCATGGAGAAGTGGCTCAACGACCCCATCGACGTCGCCGGGACCGCCTACCGGGAGTTCCTCACGGACGTCTACCAGGAGAACAAACTCTACCGGGGCGAACTCGAACTGAACGGCGAGCGGGTCGACCTCGACGAGATCACGATGCCGGTGATCCAGGTGATCGGCGAGTACGACCACCTCATCCCGCCGGAGGCGAGTAAACCGTTCAACGAGAAAGTCGCCAGCGACGACACCGAGATCATGGAGTTCTCGACGGGTCACATCGGTCTCTCGGTGTCGAGTTCCAGCCACGAGAACCTCTGGCCCGACGTGGCCGAGTGGTTCGCCGAGCGGTCGGTCGACGACGCGGCAGTCGAAATCGAAATCGAGCAGTCGCCCGAGACCGAGACGCCCGACCCGGCCGTCGCCGAGGACGTCGAGACGACCGAAGCCGACGTCGCGGGCACCGATCTGCAGGAACTCGACGGTATCGGTCCCGCGTACGCGTCGCGTCTCGAAGCGGCCGGCATCCCCTCGGTCGAAGCGCTCGCGGACGCCGAACCGGCCGTCGTCGCGGCCGACACCGACATCGACGAGGGCCGCCTCCGTCGGTGGATCGACGCCGCGGCCGACTGGACCTGATCGACCACGGCGCTCGCCGCCGTCTTCGACCCGATTCGAGCGCCACGCTTCGTGTTACCGCTCCCCACATTGACGATCAGGGCATATATCGTGACATATTACCACATAATATGTATTTTGGCAATATGGTTCATATATTGGAAGGGTTTATTACTTAGCGAGTGGACATTTCGGACGAAAGATGAGCACGACACAGATGATCACCCGAGCCGCGGACCGATTCGACCTGCCCGACGACCTCACCGCCGCCGACTCGAAGCTCGTCTACTTGTTCGTCGCCGTCTCCGACGGCGCGACGGTCGACGACCTGCAGGCCGCGCTGGACATGAAGAAGATTTCGCTGTTCCCCGTCCTCGACACGCTGTCCGAGCGGGGTCTGATCGACCGCGTCGACGACGAGTACGTCGCCGCGTCGTAATTACTCTCCCTTCTCGTCCCCGTCTGACTCTTCGGCCACCGACTCTTTGATCGACGCCAGTTCCGCGTCCACGTTCTCCTCTTCGACGTCGATGTCGACGCCCCTCGTGGTCGGCTCCCGGCGCTCCGGCCGGTCGCTCGCCGTCTCGTCGAGTCGGTGGTCGATCTCCTCGGTCAGCGCCCGCGCGTCGGTCAGGATCGATCTCGCCGCCGAATCCTCGGGGAGATCCGCCCCGCTCAGTGCGTCACGCAGGTCCGCGAGTGCGTCGCGGAGCGCGTCGGTCTCGGTCGTCCCGCGCGACGCCATCCGATCCCGGAGGTCCGTCGGTCCCGGGCCAGTCAGGCGGAGCACCGCTCGGAGCAGTTCCAGTGACTGGACCGTCGCTTCGAGCAGTGCGATGGCCGTCGGGAGGGTGTACTCCTCGGTGAATCGGAGGATCTCTCCGGGTGTGGGCGGGCGCCGACGCGGACGACGCTCGTCCCCCACGTCCTCGCCGATGGCCGACTGAAGGTCCGTCAGCGTTCGCTCCAGATCGGCCAGCAGGACCGCCAGTTCCTCGTCGTCTCGGCTCGACATGACCGACGGTTGGGGCTGGACGCGGATATATATCCCCGTCAGTCGCGCCCGCGAGCGGCGAGCGCCACGACCAGCAGGGCCAGCAACGCGACGACCGGCCCGAAGCCGGCACCGTCACCCTCGGTCGTGGTGGGTGTCGACGTGGCCGTGGCGGTGGACGTCGGCGTGGGTGTGTCGGTCGGCGTGGCCGTCGGAGTCGGGGTGGGCGTGGCGGTCGGGGACGGGGTCGCGGTCGGCGTGGCGGTCGGGGACGGGGTCGGGGTGGGCGTGGCGGTCGGCGTGGCAGTGGGCGTTGCCGTCGGGGTCCCGGTCGGCGTGGCCGTCGGCTCCGCACCTCCGCCCGCGACCGTCACCGTCGTCGACGCCGATCCGTCCTCGACACCGCTCCCTTCGACGCCGATCCGGTAGGTGCCGGGGTCGGCGCCGCTCGTATCGACGGTGACGCTCCCGCCGCTCTCGGTGATCCGTCGGTTCCCCGCGAGGTCGACGCCGTCCGGGTCCTCGACGGTCACGTCGAGACGGTCGGCCTCGGCGAAGTTGTACTCGGCCGTGATCGTCACCTCCTCGAAGTCGTCGGCGTCGACGGTGTCGCCCGCGATGTCGACGCCGCGCTCGTTGCGCACGTCGAGGTCGGTGATCCGGGGCCGGATGACGATCAGTTCGGCCGCATCGTCGTCGTCGCTGCTGGCGTGGTACAGTCCCGGCTCGACGTCGTCGAAGTCGGCGTTTGCGGGGTCGACCGTGAACACCTCGTTACCGTTGGCCGAGACGAACGTCGTCCTGTCGGTACCAATCGTGCCACCGCCGGTGAGCTGTACGTTCGAGATGTCGAGCGATTCGCTGACGTAGACCCGGACGGGTGGGGTGGTGTTCGAGGGCGCGTCACGAGGGTCGTCGACGGCGACGCTCGCGCCCGTCGCGAGGGCGACGACGGCGAGGGCGACGACGAGGGCGGCGAGGGGCTGGCGAGGGAGCGAGACGGTCATCGGTCGGGTGTACGTGCTCCATGGTACTGGATAGTATCGGTCGGCGACACGCGAACCGGCGGCTCGCAATGGAAACGCTCTTTTGACAGTCACACCGAGTGTGCGCGTATGACCGACGGGGACGACGAGACCGACCTCCCAGCCGAGACCCTCGACTCCCGCCTCGACGAGGCGGCCGAGGCGCTCGACGCCGCCGAGACCGAAGCCGACCTCGACGCGGTCGAGGAGCGGCTGGACGAGATCGCCGCGGACCTCGACGCCGCCGACCTCCCCAGCCCCGACGAGGACGACGAGGATGCGGCCGATCCCGCCGAGGAACTCGCCGACCGACTCGACTCCCTCCGCGAGGAACTGGCGGCCGCTCGCGGTCCCTACGCCTCGGACGTGACCGACGCCATCGAGGACGCGACGGCGACGCTCTCCGATACGCGCTGGACCGAGGGCGGCGAGGACGAGGCCGCGGCCGCCGTCGAGACCTTCGTCGCGGACGTGAGCGAGACGCTCGATACGGACCTCGCGGGCGACGACGAGGCGGCTCTCGACGCCGCCGCCGAGACCGTCGCCGACGCCGGTCTCGACCCCGACGACGACGCCGAGACGATCCAGGCCTTGCTGGAGGCGACCGACGCGCTCGAAGCCGGGCTGGCGGACGCCGAGGAGTGGGACGACCTGGAGACACACGAACAGCTCCGTGCGCAGGGGTTCTACGACGTGCTCGGCCACTACAAGGACTTCCCGCCCGAGTGGGCCGCGCTCAAGGAGTGGGAGCAACGGGGCAACGTCGAGATGGTGTTGCTCGCGCTCGATAGTTTCCAGTCGGATTTCATGGAGCGCCACTGCCTCGAAGCGCTCACGCGGATGAACGACGAGGCGGCGTTCGACGCCATGCACGGACGGGCGAGCAAGCGCGACAAACCCGGCATCACCGCGCTCGGCAAGATGGGCGCCGAGGACGCGGTCGAGACCCTGATAGAGTACGTCGACGCCGACTCGGACCCCGGGCTCCAGAAGGTGACGCTCAAGGCGCTCGGCGAAATCGGAAGCGAGGAGGCCACGGGACCGATAGCGAACAAACTCGTCGCGGAGAACGAGGAGATCCGTCCCTACGCCGCTCGCGCCCTCGGACTCATCGGCGATACGCGCGCCATCGATCCGCTGGCCGACACGCTGGCCGACGACGAACACGACGAGACCCGCGCCGCCGCCGCGTGGGCGCTCCGACAGATCGGGACCGAACGCGCGCTCTCGGCGGCCGCCGAGTTCGCCGACGACCGCGCCTACCTCGTCCAGCACGAGGCGAGCCAGGCCGCCGACGCGCTGTCGGTCGAGGGGACGGCCTGAAGACTCCGAGACCGGGATTGGTGCCGTCGCCACCTCGAATCGGATCGCGGTCGGCACGAGATCCGTGCCGTGATGACCGACGCGTTTTTGCCCCAACCGCCGGGGCGTCTGTCTCGCTCGGCCGTCCTCGAAGACGAGACCGTACTGGCGGAGATGCGGTCCGCGACGCTACTCGATCACGGGGCCGAGGGGTGAGTTACGCCAGTCGCGGATACGACTGCTCCCCGCCCCACGTCTTTCGGCCGACGAGCGTCGCGACCGCTTGGGTCCGCCCCTCGTCGTCGAGGCGCGTCCGCTCCTCGTAGCCGAGGATCGTCAGATCGAGACAGGCGTGAAGCAGGTGATTCGAGGGGAATCGGTAGCGGTCGTCCGACGGTCCGATGTCCACCGGATCGCTCGACCGGAGGTGATGTTCGTAGACGAGGACGCCGCCCGGCGCCAGTGCCGCCGCGAGGTCGGGAAGTCGATCCAGCGCGGCGAAGTAGCTCACCGTGATCACGTCGTACGCCTCCCGTTCGAACTCGGCGTCGTCGATGTCGGCACGAATCCAGTTCACGTCGACCCCGTCGCGCTCGGCCGCGCTCGCGGCGCGGTCGAGCGCCTCGTCGGACACGTCGACGGCGTCCACGTCGTACCCCTCGGCGGCCAGGAAGCGGGCGTTCCGGCCCGTCCCCGTCGCCACGTCGAGCGCCCGCCCCGCCGGCAGCGTGTCGATTCGCCGCGCCAGTTCGGGTATCGGGTCGTCGGGCAGGTCGAACTCCTCGTCCGTGCTGTACTTCTCGTTCCACCGCTCGCGGTCGTCGGTCACGGTGAGCGGAAGGGGCGCCGGCGGATTAAGCATCGGGCATCCAGCCGACGGATCGACACACCCATCCCCGACGCCGACGAACGGGCGTTCGTGTTCTCCGGTCGTTACCAGAACGCCGGCCTGTTCGTCCTTCTGAGTGTGCTGTTCGGTAGCTCCTTCGTCGCGATCAAGGCCGGACTCGACGTCCTCCCACCCGTCTTCTTCGCCGCCCTCCGGTTCGACGTGGCCGCACCCCTCCTCCTCGGGTACGCGGCGTGGCGACACGACGACTGGGTTCCCCGGAGCCGCGCCGACGCCGCGGGTCTCGTCGTCGGCGCCGTGACCATCGTCGCCGCGAACAACGGTCTCCTCTTTCTCGGCCAGCGGACGATCACCCCCGCCGCCGCGTCGGTGATGTACGGTCTCAACCCCATCCTGTCGCCCGCCTTCGCCTTTCTGTTGCTCGGCCAGCGCCTCGACGTTCGCGGCATCGTCGGCATCCTCCTCGGACTCGTCGGCGTCGTCGTCATCGTCCAGCCTTCGCCCGAGACGATCACGTCCGGATCGACGGTCGGACAGCTGTACGTCCTCGCCGCCGCCGCGGTCATCGCCCTCGGGAGCGTGCTCATGCGCCGCATCGAGGCGACCATCGGGAGTATCCCACTGACGGCGTGGGCGATGGCGCTCGGCGCCGCCTTGCTCCACGCGTGGAGCGCCGGAATCGGCGAACGTGCGGTGGGCGTGACCCCGACGCCGACGCTCGTCCTCGCCGTCCTCGTCGTCGCCGTCCCCTCGACCGCGGCCGCGTACCCCATCTACTTCACGCTCATCCGGCGCATCGGCCCGGTCCGGACGAACCTCGTGGCGTACGCCGTCCCCGTCGTCGCCGCACTCACCGGCTGGCTCCTCCTCGGCGAACGGGTCACGGTCGCCACTGCCGTGGGCTTCTGCGTCGTCGTCGCCGGCGTCGCCCTCCTCGAACGTCGCATCGTCGCCGCCGAACTGGCGCGACTCTCCCGCTGACGGCGGTCTACACGGCCTATTTTTCGACACGGAGTTGATAGTAAGATTTAATTTCGTCCGTGACATATTCTACGCCGCTCGGGAGCGGTAGCGAGACCGATTCGTCTCTCGATCCGCCCAACACGCAGAGCCGTTTCGTTTCCCCGCGTCCGAGCAGTGCGCGACATGCCACCGGTACGGACGACCCCTCGCGTGGCTCGTCCACGCGAGGCCGTCGTGACCGTCCGTTCTGGTCCAGTAGCGACTGTACGGGCGCCCGCGTGACGATTCATCCGTCGGGATCGCTGCCCCTGCTTGACACTCTATCACACCGCATCGGTTCTCACTCGTCGTACGTCGCGATTTCGACGAGGTTGGCGTCGGGATCACGGATGTACACCGACGTGAGCGTCCCGGCGGCGCCCGTGCGCTCGACCGGTCCCGCGACGAGTTCGACGCCGCGGTCGCGGAGTCGCCGTTCGACCGCCTCGATTTCCTCATCGGTCAGCACGCAGAAATCCCCGGCGCCGGGCGTCGGCGCCGCCGCGACGTTCTCGACGTCGTTGTCCACCGGATGCAGATTGATCTTCTGCGCGCCGACGCGTATCGCCGTCCGGCCGTCGCCGAACGTCACGACCTCCGCGCCCAGATCCTCGTAGAACGCACACGTCGCGTCGACGTCCTCGACGGTCAGCACGAAGTGATCGAGACCGGTGAGGTTCATGCTCGCCCCGTTTCCGTGTTCGGCCGGCGTGCCATGAGATCCCTTGGTCGACTGTATATAAATGTCATCCTCTGTGGCTTGAAGGGTGTGGTTTCCCGAGCGTTGGGATATTATACGCGGAACAGGCACAATACTACGGTCTTCAGGCCGTGGATACGCGCCGTCACTCCGGGAAACAGACCACCGTTCAAACGGCTGCCCTGAGTTTCCCACGGGATGTTTGAGTGACAGGCCGCGTTACGTTGAGGGAATTTCAGACGGACCCTTGTGGGGTTGAAGCATATAGTGCAACTTCTGAATCGAATTGCCACCGATTAGTAAAAATCCTGAATAATAGGCGTGTGCCGTATGATTCGTAATTCAACGAGGAAGTCGGACCCTCGGACGTCGATTTGGGACGACCGGATACTGGAGTGTGTCCGGGAACATGACGGGGGAAGTGTCGGAGAGATGGAAGACGCGACCTACATCCGCGTCTCAAACGCCCATATCTCGCGTAGGTGCAAGAGGCTCGCTGAACACGACCTTTTGCGGGCTTTAGAAAATGGCGTCTACGTGATCACGGAGAGAGGCATGAAGTACCTCGACGGTGAACTCGACGCCGAGGCGTTGAACGGGACGGACGGCGAGCAGGGCGAAACGCAGGCGTAGTACCCCTCCATGAGAAAGACCGGCCTCTGGATGACGCACACCGACGACCGCATCCTCGAACACCTGTCGTCGGTGTCGACGGCGACAGCGTGGGAGATCGCCTACGAGCAGGGCGTCGAGGGCGACCGCCGCCGGATCGAGCGCCGGTGTCGCGTCCTGGCGAACGCGGGCTTCGTCGACGTCTACCTCCGCGACGTCGGTCTCGACGACGAGTACGAGATCGCGACGTGGGGCGAGATGTAGCTCGACGGCGATGTCGACGCGGAGTTGAGAAGGCCGCTCCCGGCCGTGCGTCCGCCCGATGAGGTGCGACCGGGTTGGTGGGTGGGGTTCGGATGAGCGTCAGGAAGTGAGGACGACGTCCACCTCGGCCATCTCGCGGAGGGGTGCTCTGTCGAAGTCGTTCTTGTTGTGGGTGACGAACGTGCCGCCGGCTTCGTAGGCGGTAGCAAAGTTCAGCAGGTCAGCAGGCGCGAGACTGACGCCCTGCGCGGAGAGTAGTTCGTCGAGATAGGCCGCTTCGACGGCGGTGTCGTGAGTGAAGTCGACGATTCGGTCGATGGCGGAGGTGAGGCGTTGACGGGCACGCCGTATTTCGGCGCGACTGTCACAGGACTTGTAGAACTCGAAGGCGACGATGGATGGGACCGTCCACTCCTCGTGGCTGTATCGCTGAAGGTGAGAGACGACTTCCTCGTCGTAATCGGTACCGCCGAGTTTCACTAAGATGTCGTTGTCGAGGACGATCATTCGGACCCGAGCGATTCGTTGAGGGCTTCGTGAGTGTCGCGCATCTCCTCTTCGAGTTCGCCGTCGTCGAAGTCGCTGAGGAAGCCGGCCATCGCTTCGACGTTCTTTTCGCTCCGGCTGAGCCGGTCGAGTAGTTCGTTGAACGTCTCGTCGTCCCGTTTCAGCGCTTCGAGGCGCTTTTTCACGTCTTCCCGAACGCGTATCGTGGGCATATGTGTACGGTGTATACGGAGGGTGGTAGGTGTTTCGCCGCTACAACCAGTCGACTTTCGCCCGCGCCCGAATCTTCGCTTTCGTCGAGTAGGTACCGAGGGACGCCTCTCGGAACGTCTCCCAGTCCTCCTACCCGCCCCACTCCATGACGAGTCCGGGCTCGACTTCGTCGTCGACCAAGAGCGTCCCCCACCTCCGCCGTAGATCGTGCGCGGAGAGGTGCGACCATCCGTCGTCGCCGGTCTCGCCGAGCCGCCGCTCGCCGATACTGGTGACCCACTCGCGAACGGTACGCGTCGTGCGCGGCACGAGCGGGACGTCCGGACCGCCGTCGCGGACGTCGGCGTAGGCGTTGATCGTCGCCGCCAGCGAGTCCGTCAGCGGCGTCTCTCGGTACTTGTCACCCTTCCCGGCCTGCCCCCGGACGACTCACACCGACGGTGTCTCGTCGACATCGGCGGGTGTCACATCGACTACCTCGGCGGAGCGAAGCCCCGAGCGGGCCATGAGTCCGACAGCGGTTCGCTGCACGGTGCCGTCGGCGTCGGCGACCACGTCGGCGACTTCGTCGCGGGTGAGCCACACCTTCCGTCCGTCTCGGTCGTCGTAGTCCTCCATGTGCATCTCCGGTTACCTCACATACCGGAAGAAAAGCCCACCAATCTAGTCTTTTCGGTGCGACCGACGGGGAGAAAGAGGGGTTTCACTTCCGACTCTCTACTCCTCGGAAACGCGTCCACGCCGCTCGGCACAGGTACAAAAGTAGCCAGACGGCGACTCCGGCGATGAAGGCGTTACTCTCGGGTGTCATCCTGCGATTCGAGAGTGGCAGTAGGCGCAGTAATCCGTCCGTCTCCTCGCACGCCTCGGCGAGGTCGTCGCGCTCACCGAGCAGCCACCGTTTCAGACGGACCCTTGTGGGGTTGAAGTCGGGCCATCGAACTCTACCTGAACGCGCCTCGGAGCAGACGTTCCTCAAATCGACGACTGCGTCGGCGCGTACCTCGGGATGCTGTCGTCGCTCGACACCGTCGGCGAGCGCGAGGGGACGGAGGACACGACGAGTGGCGCGAAGCCGCCGACACGGGGCAGTAGCGCGGGATGACCCCGTACAAGCGCGGTGATGTGGCGTGGCATCCGGCACCGTTTCGAGACGGCGGGCGCCCCTACGTCGTCCTGAGCGACGACGACCACCCGTTCTACGGCGAGGAGTACGTCGTGGTCGGCGTGACGACGACCGAGCGAGAGCGAGCAGTGGCGCTGACGCCGGAGACGTGGGCCGAGCTCCCTGGCTCAAATTCCTCTGTGGCTTTCGCTGCTCACGTGGTTCACAGCAGAAAGCCGGTGGAGGGATTTGAACCCTCGGCCTATTCCTTACGAAGGAATCGCTCTGCCAGCTGAGCTACACCGGCGCGCATCCAATCGTACTGCCATGGTTCAAATAAGGGTTCCGAAACGGCCCTACCGCGAGAGGCGCACGTCGAGACAGACGTTGAGTTCGTGGGGGGCGTACGACCGGACGACGTGCCGGGTTCTGACGTCCACGTCGTACCCGGTCGCGGCGGCACGGATCGCGCGCTCACCGGGACCGAACGGGTCGTCCTCGTGCTGGATGTCGTAGTAGTGGAGGACGCAGTCGTCGCCGGCGAGGGTGACGGCGGCGTCGAGGAAGTCGTCGGCGCTGTGGGGGAGGTTCATGACGATCCGGTCGGCCCAGTCGGCGTAGTCGGCGGCCACGTCGCGCACGTCGCCCTCGACGGCGGTCACACGCTCTTCGACGCCGTTCCGACGGGCGTTCTCGCGGAGGTACTCGACCGCCGCGGGGTTGAGGTCGACGCCGACGACGGTCGCGCCGCGGGCGGCCATCGGAATCGCGAAGGGACCGACGCCAGCGAACATGTCGACCGCCTGCTCGCCCGCCGACACCTGCTCGGTGACGCGGTGGCGCTCGGTCGCGAGGCGGGGCGAGAAGTAGACCCGGGAGAGATCGAGCAGATACTCGAAGCCGTACTCGCGGTGGACGGTCTCGGTGACGGGTCGGTCGCGCTCGTTCCCCTCGCTCGCGACGACGGTCCAGTCGCGCACGCGGAGGTCGCCTTTCACCTTCGAGGCGCGGTCGATCACGGCCCGGACGGGGAGATCGGAGTCGAGGACGGCGTCGGCGATCTCCCGTGCCCGCTCGGGATCGTCCTCGTCGAGGATCGCCACGTCGCCGAGGCGTTCGTAGGAGGGGTCGAAGCCGAGCAGGTCCGCGGGCGTCTGCTGGCCGTCGTGAGCGGGAACGTCGCGGTAGACGACGTCGTACGCCTCGTCGACGGCCGCGGGATCGGTCACGGGGAGGTAGAGGCACCCCTCCTCGACGACGATTTCGTGGTCCTCGTCGAGGAGTCCCGCCGCCGCGAGTTCCTGTCGGGTTCGTTCGCCCGCCTCGCGAGGCACGCGAACGCAGGGCCGGTCCATACCGACGAGTCACCGCCCGCGGGAGTAAGGGTATCGACCTACGGTCGGGGATCGGTCTCGGCGGCGCGGGAGTCGGCGTCACCCGATCCCGCGTGGACGACCCGGCGCACGGCCGCGACGACGGCGTCCGGGTCGTCCTCGACGACGATCCCCCGGTCCCGAAGTCTCGCGTCGAGTCGCCGACCCGGTGCACCGGCGACGTTTCGCGTCTCGATGGGGCGACCGTCGACGACGACGAGCGGCGCGTCGGCGTCGAGGGCGGCGTCGAGAATCGGCCGGTTGCCCGGCGCCACGGTCACGTCCGCGACGACGACGGCGTCCGCCCGACAGAGCCGTTCGGTGACGGCTGCCGTCGTCTCGTCGTCCACGGGGGCGTACGGCGGGACGGTCACGAGGTCGGCGTCTATCGACCGGGCCGTGTCGGCGTCGGCGCTGTCGGCGCTCACGGCGCCGACCGACGTGGCGAACCCGGCGGCGTCGAGGCGGTGGAGGAGGGGCGTGGCGGCGCTCCCGCCGCCGACGACGTGGACGCGTCCCGCCGCCGTCACCGCCGCGTCGTCCCCGAACGCGGTCACGGACGCCGCCCCGGTGACCGGATGGGTGGTCACCGTCGCCCGCGCTCCGAACGCCGCCTCGACGGTCGTGTCCGTGAGCACCGACTCGGGGGGTCCCGACGCCCGAATCCGGCCGTCGTAGAGGAGGCGGAGTTCGTCGCAGTAGCGCGCCGCGAGGTCGAGGTCGTGGATCGCCGCGACGACGGTCCGCCCCTCGTCGACGAGGTCGGCCACGAGGTCCAGCGTCCGGATCTGGTGGTTCACGTCGAGATCGGAGGTCGGCTCGTCGAGCAGGAGGACGGGCGTGTCCTGTGCGAGCGCGCGGGCGAGGAAGACGCGCTGGCGCTCGCCGCCGCTCACCTCCGTCACCGGTCGGTCGGCGAGCCGGTCGACCGCGGCGCGTTCCATCGCTTCGTCGACGGCGCGGCGGTCGGCCACCGTCCGGGTGCCGAACCGGCCGACGTGGGGCGTCCGACCCATCTCGACGATCCGGCGGACGGGGAAGTCGAAGGCGGAGGCGGTCGACTGCGGGACGGTCGCCACGAGACGGCTCGCCTCGCGCGACCCGAGTTCGGCGACGTCCCGCCCGACGACGCGAACCGAGCCCCCGTCGGGCGCGAGCGCGCCGTTGATCGTCCGGAGGAGTGTCGTCTTGCCGGCGCCGTTCGGGCCGACGACCCCCACCAGCGTCCCGTCGTCGACGCTCGTCGACACCGAGTCGAGCACGGTCTCTCCGCCGAGCGTGATCGAGACGCCGTCGACGTCGATGGCGGGCGTCACGGCGTCCGCACCTCCCGGTTGCGGAGGAGATAGAGGAAGAAGGGCGCGCCGACCGCGGCGGTGACGATGCCGACGGGGAGTTCGGCGGTGCCGGCGCGGGCGACGGTATCGGTCGCCACGAGGAACGAGGCGCCCGCGAGCGCGCTGGTGGGTAGCAGGATGCGGTGGTCCGGCCCGACGAGCAGGCGCATGATGTGCGGGACGACCAGGCCGACGAAGCCGATGACGCCCGCGACGGCGACCGACGCGGCGGTGAGGAGGCTCGCGACCGCGAGCAGGAGGCGTTTGGTCCGCTCGACCTCGATCCCGAGCGAGTGGGCATCCTCCTCGCCGAGGAGGAGGACGTTCAGATCACGCGCGTACGCGAGGAGACCGAGAAAGCCGGGGACGACGACCGCGGCCGCGACGGTCGCCTCCGTCCACGTGCTGTGCTGGAGGTGGCCCATCAGCCAGTAGATCGCCTCCCGAAGGTCGCGCCCCGCGCTGACGAGTAGGAAAGAGACGACCGCTCCGAGGAAGGTCTGCACCGCGATTCCGGCCAGCAGTAGCGTCCCGACTGGCGTCCGGCCGCCCTCCGACGCGAGCACGTAGACGCCGAACGCGGCGATCAGAGCGCCGGCGAAGGCGGCGATAGGGAGCGCGACCGGGATCGACACGGGCGCGACGATGGTCGCCACGGCGCCGGTCGCCGCGCCGGCGGAGACGCCGACGATAGACGGATCGGCCATCGGATTCCGGAAGAAGCCCTGCATCACCGTCCCCGCCGCCGCGAGCGCGAAGCCGACGACCGCCCCGAGGACGATCCGCGGCAGACGGATCGACATGACGATGGTCCGGTGACTCGCCGGGGCGTCCGTCGCCCCACCGAACAGCGCCGCGAGCGCGATGTCCGCGACGCTTCCCGCGCTGATCGTCACCGGACCAATAGTGGCGCTAGCGAGCGTCACGGCGACGAGCGTGCCGAGCAAGCCGACGACCCACACCCCCGTCCGAACGCTCGTGTTCATCGGTTTACAGCCCTGCTTGCAGTAGGTAAATATGTGTTGCATACGCGGGGCGCCGCCATCCAAAACCGTATTACGGCCGGGCCGCCGCGTAGACGTATGGTGGAGAACGTCATCTGGCCCGCCTATCTCGACGCGTCGAAGACGCGCTCCGAGGGGCGGCGCGTCCCTCGCGATCTGGCGGTCGACGACCCGACGGTCGACGAGATCGCCGAGGCCGCCCAGCAGGTCGGCTACGACGCCGTCATCGAACGTGACATGACCTACTCCCGCGAGTACGAGCCTCGGGGGCGCGTGCTGATCCAGGGCGCCGACGACGCGACGAAAAACGACCTCGTTCAGGCCATCGCGGCCTACGTGGACATCCTCCGGGACTGACCCGTGCGCCGCCTCGGCACCGTCACCCGGACCGCACAGGGGTTGGCCGTCGTCCGCTGCGACGAGGGGGCGGACACGCCGGACATCGGCGTGGCCGCCGTCGACGAGTCCCTCTCGGAGGTGGGCCGCGTCGTCGACGTGTTCGGGCCTGTCGACCGCCCGTATCTCGCCGTCTCGCCGGCCGATCACGTGCAGTTGCCCGATCTTCTCGGCTCGAAACTGTACGCCCGCTCGCGCTGACACCCGCCGACTGCGTGGGACCCTCGTGCCCGGTTCGGTCCCTGTCTCCGATCAGGTCGCCGCCGTCGCGGTCGGTGTCGCGTTCCCCGCGGTCGCGTTCCTCGGGACGACCCGGACGCTCTCGTTTCCGTAGACCTCGAGCGTCCCGACGACGGTGCCGTTCGGCGCGACGCGCTGTACGATCAGCGTGGGCTGGCGGTCGTCCGCCGTCCCACCGTCACCGATTGCTCCAACGTCGCCGTCGAGGAACGCGACGACTTCCCGGGTCGTCGAGACCTCCTGGACGTCGCTCGACCGGGCGTTGACGAACGCGATGTACGCGATCCCGCTGCTGTCGCTGGGGACGACCCGGACCTGCCAGTAGAGCTGGCCGTCGACGACGACGGGGAGTGGCTCCGAGGGGTTGAATCGGTTCCAGTCGGTCGTCCGCGCCGCCTGTCTGACGTAGTCGGTCGCCTTGCGGGCGCCGAATAGTGATCTGTCCGGCGTGTACATCTCGTATTCGCCGGTCCGACTGTCGACGGTCCAGATCTCCTTGAGTCCCTGTGCCTCGCCGTACGGCTCGACGGCCACGATATACTCCGGGCCGTCCTCGGTGAACACCAGAAACGGCTGGTCGTTGCCCGCGCCGGGAACCGGGGCCACTTCGATTTCGTCTTCGTGGCTGGTGAACGTGTTCACGATTCCGCGCCGGTATTTCGTCGCCGCCACCTTCGTTCGGGCGAGTTCGAACGGGTAGAGCTTCTGTTCTTCGAGTGCCGGGTGACGGCGCGCCTCCGCCGGCGAGAGGTCTTCGACGGTGCCCTCGCTGTCGATCAGCGCGACGCCACCCCACTCCGGCGTCGTGTACGGGAGCGGTGTCCAGTGGAACGTGGGCGTCGTGTACGGCACCGCGATGTACTGCTCGCCCTCGTTGACGACCATGAACGGATCGCCGTAATCGACGAGATACTGGCCGTGCTTGAGCAGTTTGAAGCGGTAGTTGTTGTAAAACGCCGGCCCGATGCCGCGCTCCAGATCGTCGGTGACGGTCCGGACGTCGGCGTTTTGTTGTGTCATGTCGATGAGGACTGTCCCGTGTTGCCGTTTGGTGAAGTAGTTGTATGCGCCGTCGGGTGCGAGCGCGTACGACCAGTAGGGCGTCCCGTCGTCGACGGTCACGTCGCTACCGGTGATCCGGTACTGCGGGAAGTTGAGCGTGTTCGAGGCGTACCGCGCGGCGACGCTCTTGGGTACGACCCGGGGCATCTGTGAATCGGTCTCGCCCAGCGTGTCGACCCCCGTCGACGAGTCGAGGGTCGATTTACCGAGTCGTTCACCGGCCAACAGCCCCGTGACCCCGCTCCCGACGACGAGTACGACCAGAAACACGGCGAGTGCGGCCTGTGGTCCGAGGGCGTCGGTTCGCTGGCGGAGGGCGTACACCACCACCCCGGCGACGAGCAGTGCGACGGGGATGATCGGCGTCGTGTAGACCGTGTAGACGATTCCCTGCAGCCACGGGCGCACGTACCAGGCGACGGCGGCGAAAGCGGCCAGTGCGGCCAGAACGCCCACGCCGAACGTCCGCGGCGACAGTCCACGCAGTCGCGATAGCTGACGACCGACGAACCGGAGGGCTTCCGAGAGGGACGACATCGTTCTTCGGGGCTAGGGGGGCCAGCTATAGTAGTCTTTGTACGTCATCGCACACCTGATCGCCAGACTGTGTGCGATCAGGTGGGCAAACCGTTCCACACGGCACTATCGTCGACCACGTCGGAACCGACGTCGAACGTTCGTCCCACCTCGCCCGTGCCACCCGACGGTGCTCGACGGGTGGCGCGTTTCCAGCCGGTGGCTGCTCGCTTCCCCCGCGGCGATGGCGAGTCGCAATCCCCAAACCACCCCCCGACCAAGGGGCGGGCATGAACGCACGCGAGGCTCGCGGCGTCGCCGTCGCCGCGGCGCTGTTCTTTCTCGTCCAGGTCGGCGCACTCGCGATGGTCGGTCCTTTCGAGACGGCGGGCTATCAGGCCGTCGAGGACCCCTCGAACCCGACCAACAGCTTCGTCTACATCGTCGCCATCCTCGTCGCCACGGCGCTGATGCTCGCCGCCTTCAAGTACGCCTTCGAGCGGGCGGTCAAAGCGGTCGTCGTGTTCTCCAGCGCCCTCGTCTCGTGGTACGTCTTCGCCGTCGTCACCCCGCCGCTCGTCACCCTCGGCTCGATCAACCTCCTCGCCGTCGCCCTCTCGGTCGGCGTGGCCCTCGCCCTCCTGCTGTATCCGGAGTGGTACGTCATCGACGCCGCCGGCGTCGTCATGGGTATCGGCGCGGGCGCGCTGTTCGGCATCAGCTTCGGCCTGCTTCCGGCCATCCTCCTCCTCTCGGTGCTCGCCGTCTACGACGCCATCAGCGTCTACGGCACCCGCCACATGCTCAGCCTCGCCGAGGGCGTGATGGCGCTGCGCGTCCCGGTCATCCTCGTCGTTCCCCTCTCGCTGTCGTACTCCCTGCTCGACGACGATTTCTCTGGCGCGAACGAGGTCCACGAGGGCGAGTCGGTCTCGGCGTCGCCCGCGACCGACGGCGAGGGCGACCCCGTCCCGGATGGCGACGCTCCCGATGGCGCCGCCGCCACCGACCGCGACGCGGACGCTCCCGACGGCGACGCCGCCGACCGCGACGCGGATGCTCCCGACGGCGACGCCGCCGACGCGGACCCTCCCGACCGCGACGCCTTCTTCATCGGTCTCGGCGACGCCGTCATGCCGACCGTCATGGTCGCCAGCGGCGCCTTCTTCTCACCGGCCGCGTCGCTCGGCGTCGCCGTCCTCCCCGCGCTCAACCTCCCCGCGCTCCTGTCGATGGTCGGCACCTTCCTCGGTCTCGGCGCCCTCCTGTGGGCCGTGATGAAGGGCCGAGCGCACGCTGGCCTCCCGCTCCTGAACGGCGGCGCCATCGGTGGCTACCTCCTCGGGTCCGTCCTCGCGGGCGTGCCGGTGGTCCGGGCGCTCGGGCTGGCGCCGTATCTCTAGTCCGTCCCCGCTCCCGCGCGCACCTTCACCGCCATCCCCGTCTCGAAGTCCGCCATCGCGTCCGCGGCGAGTTCGGCGCGACCGACGGCCAACACGCCGGCGTCGTCCGCGGCGTGGACGACCGCGACCTCGTCGTTCGGCCGCACGTCGTCGTCGACGGACTGGACGAACTTCGCGAAGACGTTCTTGCCGTCGCGGACGAACGGTTCGCTCTCGGAGCCGACGACGACGCGAGCAGCGGGCGCGGGGAGCGCCGCGACCAGTCGGCGCCCGCCTTCGAGACCGAGCGTGAACCGGCCGTCGGTGCCGTAGGAGACGATCCGTTCCGCGTCGGCGCGCACCTGCCGAGGCCGGCCGCCCGTCGAGTGGGTGACGTCGAGGTCCTCGTCGGGCGGGAAGAGTGCCGAACCCGCGCCGGCGCCGAACTGGTAGTCGGCTATCGTCCGGAGCCGCGCGAGTTCGTCCTCCGTCTGACTCATTGGCCTCCGTCGCCCGGCGACGGACAAAAGTCTTCGCAGCCGCGGCCGTCGCCACCGCAACGCTTAGACGCCGACCGGACCCACGCACGACCATGGCACACGAACTCGGCGAGAGCGACTGGGGAGACTGGCTCCCGACCGCCGTCGCCGACGCCGATCCCGACGGCGTCGCGGTCTGGTATCTGGGCTGTAACGGCTTCGTGTTGAAGGGAAGCGAGGGGACGACGCTCTTCGTCGATCCCTACTGTGGACTCGGCGACCCGCCGCGGACGGTGCGGATGATCCCCGTCCCGTTCGATCCGGAAGACGTGGACGCCGCCGACGCCGTCCTCGCCACCCACGAACACTCCGATCACGTCCACGGGCCGACACAGGCGCCGATCCTCGCCGCGACCGGCGCCGACTACTACGCGCCCGACGCGAGCATGGCGGTCGTCGACCGACAGGGGTGGATCGACGACTGGAGCGTCGTCGCCGAGCAGTTCGGCACCGTCACCGAGGGCGAGACGTTCGAGGTGGGCGAGTTCACGGTCCACGTCGTCGCCGTGAACGATCCCGACGCCGACCACCCCGTCGGCTACGTGATCGAACACGACGCCGGCACGTTCTTCCACGGCGGCGACACCCGTCACGCGGACTCCTTCGCCGATCTGGCCGACCGTTTCGACATCGACCTCGGCGTCCTCGCGCTCGGATCGGCGGGTCGGCTCCCCGACAAGGAGACGCGCGAACCCAAGCGGACGCAGTGGTACGCCGACGAGAACGGCGTGATCCGCGCGGCGAACGAACTCGAACTGGATCGACTGCTCCCGAGCCACTGGGACGTGTGGAAGGGCCTGACCGCCGATCCGACCGTCCTCCACCACCACGCCCGGAGCTTCGACTTCCCCGAGCGCCTGGAGATCGTCGAGATCGGAGACCGGGTCGAGCTGTAGGACGGACAGCCTCACCGCTCGCCGACGGCCGAACCGCCGTCTCGGTGGTCGAACGCGGAGCGCGCCGCGAACTCCGCCGCATCGGTCGCCGACTCGTCCGGGTGATCGTCGTCGGATGCCGTCACCGACGGGAGGCGGAGTTCGACGACGCTTCCGCGCGGGCTGTTTCGCTCGAAGGTGATCCGGCCGTTCGAGGCGTCGACGACCCAGTGGACGAACCAGAGACCGAGTCCGCTGGAGTGGCGAAGCTCCGTCTCGTGCCCGCGTTCGAGCACGTCCAGTTCGTGTTCGGGTATCCCGGGACCGTTGTCCCCGATCCTGATCGTGACGGTGTCCCCGTCCCCGTCTCGGACGGCGATCCTGAGACGGGGGGAGACCGCGTCGTTGTGCTCGACGGCGTTGCTCACGAGCTCGTCGATAGCCTCCTCGATCAGGGGGGTGGTGGACACCCGGACCGACTCGGGGATGGCCGTCTCCACGTCGACGTCGTCGCCGGCGAGAGTCGACGCCTTCGACCGAAGCGACGGAGCGATGTCGATTGGCGCCGTGGTGGTCACCTCCCGGTCCAGAAGCCGTTCGAGCCGGCGCGCACAGTCGCTCATCTCCTGGAGTTCGCGGGCCTTCTCGTCGATCCGCTCCGTCGACCGGGCGCGGTCGCCTCGTCCCTCCCTGATGTGGTCCACGTGACCGAGGATGACGTTGACGGCGTTGCGGATGTCGTGGCGGACCACGCGGTTGAGGATCGTGAGTCGGTTGCTCAACTGCTGTACCCGCTCGTGCTCCGCGTGCAGGTGACGCTGCTGTCGGCGTCGCTCGCCGTCGTACGTGCCGATGATCGCCCCGAGAATGGCGCCGACCGTCGCGTAGTTGGTCAGGACGAAAAGGAGGTCCGTCATCACCACACCCTTGGCCCGCTGGTAGGCGACCGAGACGACGCCCACCGTGACGATGACGACCGCGCCGACGAAACACCACACGCCGATCCGTGCGACGACGTCCGGGGGCCGCCGCCGGTGGGCCTGGAGCATCATCGCCAACAGCACCACCGAGAGACACATCGGGACGAGCGTGCCGATTGCTCGCGTGTAGAGACCCTCCGAGCGCGTCAACAGGTGGACGACGTGGATGGCGAACGTACCGACGCCGATTCCGCCGACGACGCCGAGACCGGCGACGTAAGCACCCGGCGGGACGCCGTCGCCTCGGAGCGTGTCGAACCACTCCACGAGCGTCCGGGGTTCGATCATGCTGTCACTCTCGGTCGACCGCGTGTTCGCGATATCCGGTCGATCTGGTCGTGATCTCGAACCGTGCCCCGCCAGCGTCACCCTCGGCGTTCACGACGGCGATGTCCCACCCGTGGGCCTCCACGATCTGTTTGACGATTGCCAGCCCGAAGCCGGTGCCGTCGTCGTCGGACGTGAACCCACTCTCGAAGATCCGGTTGCGCGCGTTGGGTTCGATCCCCGGACCGTCGTCCTCGACGAAGAACCCCTCTCGATCCGACAGACGGCCGATCCGAATCGTCACGTCCGGTCCGGCGTGTTTCACCGCGTTCCGGAAGAGGTTCTCCAGCAGTTGTCTGAGCCGCGATTCGTCGGCCGAGACCGTCCACTCCTGGGCAGCCTCGGTCATCGACCGGGTCGCCGTCTCCGTATCCGTGTCCGCGTGCTGCCACGCTACGTCGACGACCTGCCCGAAGTGTACCGGCTCCGGCTCACGGACGGTCTCGCCCTGCTTCGAGAGCGTGAGCACTTCCTCGATCATGGTCTCCATCCGTTCGAGTGCCGACAGCGCCCGTTCGAGACTGGGATCGACGCCGTCGGAGGACTGTCGGGCGATGTCGACGTGCCCGACCGCAATCGACAGCGGGTTCCGGAGGTCGTGTGCGACCGTCCGGGCGAACTCTTCGAGCCGGTCCCGTTCCCGTTCGAGCTGGTACTCGTACTGTTTGCGGTCGGTGATGTCGGTGTTGACGGCGACGAACCGCTCGATGGTCCCCTCCTCGTCGGTGATGGGGGCGATGGTCTGTTCGATGTGGTAGCGTTCGCCGTCCTTGCGTTCGTTGATCAGTTCGCCCTCCCAGACGTCTCCATCGAGGATCGTCTCCCAGAGCGTCCGATAGCACTCGGCGCCGTGCTCGCCGGAGCTGAGGGCGCTGGGGGTCCGCCCGCAGATCTCCGACTTCGAGTAGCCGGTCACGCTCTCGAACTCGGGGTTGACGTACTCGATCGTGCCGTCGGTGTCCGTGATCATGATGACGTGACCGGCGTGTTCCACGGCCTTCCGGAAGCTCCGGAAATCCTGCTCGCGTCGTTTGCGCTCCGTGACGTCGCGAGCGAGGAAGATCACGCACTCGGACTCGTAGGCCTCGGTTCGTAGCGGGGCGATCCGGGCCGCGAAGTGGTGGGGGTCGCCGTCGAGCGGCAGCCGGTATTCGATGTTCTGCGTCGTCCCCGTCTCGATAGTCTCGTGGATCGCGCCGAGTACGCGGTCGGCCGGCTCCGGCGGTAACGCCTCGTGGATGGCCTTCCCCTCGAGGGCGTCCGCCGACCCGACGAGCAGGTCGTCGCGCCCCGAGAGCACCTCCTCGTATCTCCCCGACTCGCTGTACACGATTGCGATGTCGGGGATCGCGTCGAGCACCGCCCGGAGCTTTCGCTCCCGGTCGCGCCGCTCGGACACGTCCCTGAAGTGACCCTGGAAGAGCGTTCGATCCCCCAGTTCGACGACCCTGGCGTTGATCTCGACCGGGATTCGGTCGCCGTCGGCCGTCTCGACGCAGATCGGATCGTCCCCGATGCGACTTCGAACCGACTCGCCGTCGTTCTGGTGGTAGTCGAAGAGCTGCCGGTAGCGGTCCCGCTCGCCGTCGGGGTGGAGGTCCGACTGATGCATCCCGACGATCTCCTCCCGCGGCCGGTCGATCAACGCGGCCGCGGCGTCGTTCGCCTCCACGATCACGCCGGTGTCGGTGTCGGCGACGAAGATCGCGTCCGGTGCGGTGTCGATCAACTCTCGATACTGCTGGCGCGTGCCCTCGGATTCTCGTCCGTCCGCGCTGCGCTCGGCACCCGCGGCGACGATCCGTTCGACGCTCCCGTCGTCGTTCCGGACGGGCGTCACCGTCAGGTCGATCCGACGCGTCTCGTCGGCGCCGTCGCCACCGACGACCAGGTCCCCACACCAGGTCTCGCCGTCGGTGACCGTCTCCCAGCAGTCCCGGTACCACGTTTCGTCGTGAGCCGCACGGAGGTCGGTGAGCGGCCGGTCGACGAGACCGCGCCGGTCGTCGCCGAGGAGCGTCTCGAACGCTCGATTCACGTACTCGATCCGGCCGTCGGCGTCGGCGATCAGGAACGGGAGGTCCATCCCCTCGACCGCCGTCCGGAACCGGTGGCCGGTCGCGTGTGCCCGCCGGGACGCCACGCACCGTTCGATGCGGTGTGCCAGGAGCGTGTAGCGGTCGGTGTCGGCACTCCTGGAGAGGAAGTCGTCGGCGCCCGCGCGGAACCAGCGCCGCGGATCGCAGTCCGGATCGGCGTAGACGAGGACCGGCAGGTCGCGTCGCCCGTCTCCGAGGAACGTCAGCAGTTCGTCCGCGGCCGTCTCCGGAGTCGCACTCTCGGCGACGACGCAGTCGACCGATTCCTCGTTCAGCGCGGTCCGTGCCGCCGGGAACTCGGTGACGACGTGGACGTCCATGTCGTACTCCGCGTCGAGAATCGAGGGGACTGATCGCACCCCCGGCGACGTATGGGTCACGTAGAGCACGGTGGGCGGTGACGCGAGGTCCGCACCCGTCCGGCCGTCGTAGTCGCCGGATCGCCCGTTCGAGGAGGTGTTACTCATCGTACGGCACCCTCCGTCGGCACGACGTCACGTCTCCAGTCGTCGAGTCTCGGAGTCGCATACGGCTCAGGAGTCGACGACCTCCCGCAGGACGTCCCGAAACACGCGACAGAACTCGTTACGTTCGAGCAACTCCCCGATCTGTTCGCGGTTCCTCGCGTCGAGGCGCTCCCAGCGTTCGCGGAGCCGCTGGTAATCCTCGTCGTCGGCCAGTTGCTCCTCGTCGAAGCGAGATTCGAGCGCGACCAGTTTCGACGTAATGGACAACAGCTCTCGGGTGTCGCGGCCGTACTCGGCACGCAGGAGTAGCGTCTCGACGAAATCGCGGAGGTCCTGCTGCCGGATGGGTTTGACCACGTACGCGTCGAACTCCATCTCGGTGATGTCCATACCGGGGTCGACGGACGTGACCATCGCGACGCGGCAGTCGTACCCCTCCTCGCGGACGGTTTCGAGGACCTCGTCGCCCGAGAGTCCGGGCATCCGCCGGTCGAGCAGGATGACGTCGATGTCCTCGGAGAGCCGTCGGAGCGCCTCCTCGCCGCTCGTCGCCGTCCGGACGGTGTAGATATCTTCGAGCATCGCCGCGTACATCCCGACGAGGTGTGGTTCGTCGTCGACGACGAGCACCGTCCCGCTCTCGGGGACCGCGCCGGTTCGCGAGGTGCGTTCATCGAGTACCATGGGTGGCGATGACGTGTGCACTCTCGTCGCCGGGGCGTCGCAGTGCGGGATATTCGGCCGCACCGGCGTGACGGACGACGGACGCGACGGTGTCGGAACGCGTGGCCGTCGGATTCCTCCGCTCGCGTCGGTGAGGCGCCGACTCGACCGGTCTCGACGAGGTACCGATGATCGCGATAGCTCCCGGGCGCGACCGTGGCTGCTCGTCGAACTCCTCGATGTGGCCGTCGTAGCCGTCCTCGGGGGGAGACATTAGGGAACACACGACGATCAGGGGACACAAAACACGGGGTCAATATGTTGACCCCTCAGCCGAGAGCTGGGAGAGATGTGAACGCCGAAGGTGCGGTCAGTCGGGGGACGGGTCGTCCTGGGAGACGGCCGTCTCGTTCTCGAAGACGGTTTCGAAGAGTTTCCGTTCGGCCGCCCGGATGTGTCGGTGGAACGCGGACGGCGAGAAGTCGAACTCCGCCGCCAGTTCCTCGCCGCTCGCTTTCTTCGGCGAATCGAAGTAGCCCCGGAGGTAGGCGACTTCGAGCACCTCCCGCTGCCGGGGGGTGAGCTTCTCCAGCACCCGGCGGGGGAGCGCTTCGACCGCGTCGGCCGACGGCGTGCGTTCGCGTTTCGCGACCAGTTGGGAGTTCGGGTAGGTGTTGGACACGACGTCGACCGCACGGCGGATGTCGAAACTCGGGGGTACCCCTACGGTGACCCGGCACGCGTCGCCGTCGGCCGAGATGTTGCGCACCGAGATACCTTGATCGGCCAGAACCGACGCGATGAACGGTTCGACGAACCGGAGCTGGACGAGCGATTCGTCGTCGGACTCGATGAGTCGGGCGCTCTCGATTGCCGACGTCGCCTCGGCCGCGTCGAGTAACTCCCCGGCCGAACCGTTCCGCACTCTGACGAACACGAGCGAGGAGTCGTCCGACTGCGGGACGATTCCTTCGAGTTCGATCACACAGCCGGTTTCCTGCGTGAACCGCAGGAAGAGACACCCCCTGTCCCGTATCTCGAAGTCGAGTTCGGTCGCGTGGTTCGCCAGGAGCGCCTGTTTGCGCTCTATCGCCGTGATCGCGTGGGCGATCAGGTCGCCCAGTTCGGTCAGGACGGACGGCAAGATCCCGGAGAACGCGGACTGCGACGTCGAGTAGATCGTGAGTACCCCCAGGAGGGTCTCCTGGTAGACGAGTGGAACGCTCATCACGGCGTGGAGGTCGAGCCGGAGTGCCGCCGAACGCCACGCCTCCCTAGCCATGTCCGTCGCCGTGTTCTCCACGACCGTCGGTTCCCCCGTCAGAGCCGTTCGTACGGACGGTTCGGCGCTCGCGTCGTCGAGCGAGAGCGAGACGCAGTCGAGATACTCCCGACCCTCGCCGGCCCACGCTCGGGGTTCGAGGCGATCGTCGACCGGATCGACCGTCCCGATCCAGGCGAAGGCGAACGAGTCGGTCTCGACCAGTTCCGCACAGACGGCGCGTTCGACTTCCCGTCGTGTCGTCGATTGAACGACGGCCCGTGCCACGTCCCGGATGTGCGTGTTGATCGACTCGGCGCGTTCGAGCTGCCGGGTTCGCCGTTCGAGCTGGTGCGTTCGCTTTTCGAGGTGCTGTTCGTGCTCGGCGCGTTCGAGCGCGACTCCGGCCGTCGACCCCAGAATCTCGACGAGATCCACCGCTCGCTCGTCGAAGGCCGCCGTCTCCGTCTCGCCGACCATCAGCACGCCGTACTCGCCGAGCGGGACGATGATCTCGCTCCGGATCGGTGTCTCGGGGTTGTAGACGTCCTCGGCCGCCCGGACGTCGTCGAAGACGGCCGTCTCGCCGTCGACGAAGACCTGCCACGCGATACTCTCGCCCGGTTCGAACACCGGCGGTTCGCAGATCACGTCGACCGCCTCCGACGGCCCGTACGCAACCGGACACAGGCACCCCTCGTCTTCGTCGACGAAGTACACGACCGCACCCGTCAGATCGAGGACGTCCGTCACCGTCTCGACGATCCGTTCGGCGATCTCGGACGGCGGTCCGACCTCGAAGAGGTCCCCCGCCGCCTCGTTGATCCCGGTCAGCGCTCGTTCGTAGGCCAGTTGCTCGCTGATGTCGCGGAAGATGCCGTAGACGACGGTCTGGCCGTCGAGTTCTATCGTCTCGACGCTGATCTCGACCGGGATTCGGTCCCCGTCCGCCGTGACCGCGTAGATGGGTGAACCGTCCGGCAGCCGTCGCTTCGTTCCTCCCTCCGCGATGTGTCGCTCGAACAGGTCGCAGTACGCCGTTTCCGCCTCCGGCGGATGGAGTTCCCTCTGGTGACGGCCGACGATCTCCTCCCGCGGTTGACCGCGGAACGCCTCCGCGGCCTCGTTGACCTCGATGATCTCTCCCGTCTCGGCGTCCGCGACGAAGATCGGGTCCGGGGCCGCCTGCAGGAGCGTCCGATACCGCTTCCACGGGGCCCCGAGTTCCCGTTCCCGCTCCTCGCGGCCCGTCACGTCCAGCCCACAACTCAACGTCCCCGTGACGGTTCCGTCGGCGTCGTGGAGCACCGTGTTGTGCCACTCGACGACGCGCACCTCCCCCTCGGCCGTGACGACTCGACTCTCGTATCGACCGACTGCGTCGATTTCGCCGGCCATCACCCGTTCGAACACGTCGTGGACCGCCGCTCGACACTCCTCGGGCAGGCACGTGTCGAACCAGTCCCGACCGACGAGTACGTCCTCGTCGTAGCCCAGCGTCTCCCGCGTCTCGCGGTTGGCGAACGTGATTCGGCCGTCGCGGTCGAGTGCGACGACCATCACGTCGGCCAGTTCGAGTAACGACGCCGCCGACGTGACCGAGCGGACGTCCGCGCTCGCTCCGGGGGTCCCGCCCGTCCGTTCGTCGAGTTCGCGCGCCACGTAGCCCCCGAAGACGACGGCGAGACCGAGCGCTCGCTCGTCGAAGGCGCCGGGGTCCCGGTGGCGACACTGGAGGACGCCGTAGCTGCCGAGCGGAACGGTCAGGAACGACCGGTAGTCGCTCTCGACGTCGAATCGGTCGTCTCGACCGACGTCGTCGATTCGAAGGGCCGTCCCCGACTGGTGGGTCAGTTCGGCGACCGACTGATCGTCCGACGGGGCGGCAGCCTCGGGGGCGCTCCGTGCCTCGCGTTCGAGCGTCCCGTCTCGGTCGACGAAGAGGTCACACGCGTCGCCGCCGACCAGGTGGGACGCGATATCGACCGTCGCGCGGTAGACCTCCGCGAGGGAAGACGCGGTCTCGATTCGCGTTCGTACCGCCGCCATGCTCTCCCACCTGTCGGACATTGGATACGTCACCCCACGACGGCTCGTGACTAAAATAACGGGGGCTTTCGCGGTGTCCGTGGTGGCTCCAGTCGGCGCCTGACGCGAATCTCGACGGTGTCGACCGGCCGGAACGGCGCGTCGATCCGTCCACCGCGCCCTCGCCACACGCCGTGCAATCCGCCGGTTGTTTTATGCTACTACTCGGAATGGTATGGCGCATGGCGAACGACCCAGACCCCGACGCCCCCGTGTCCGTACGCACGGAGGAGGTGAGCGTGGGGAAGGCGTTCGAAGCCGACCGCTTCCCGGTCCCGGCCATCGCCTTCGAGATCGAATCGCTTGCCGACGAGCCGATACGTATTCGACTCGTCGACGACATTCCCGAGTCGTTCGCGATGGAGGGCGTGGGCTTCCATCCCGACTACGAGGGCGACAACTGGACCGCCTACCGCGACAACCGGGTCGCCTACGAGCGGACGCTCGATCCCGACGAGTCCGTGCTCACGGTGTACGGCATCCGAATCGACGACCCCGAGGAGGCCGAGGCGTTCCTCGACGAGCCGACGGTCGAACTGATCGAACACGGCGACGCCGCCGCGACCGGCGACGTGCTCGGCCGGGAGACGACGCAGGTCGTCCGTGACGCCCTCTCGGGCGACGAATCGGAACTGTCGGGGCTGGATTCGGAGTCGTTGCTCGACGACGGCGACGACGCGCCCAGTCCCCGCGACCGGGTCGAGGACCCGACCATCGTGACCGGCGACCGGGACGAGAGTGTGACCGCGATGGCCGTAGACGAGGACGCCGAGGCCGAGGACGACGAAGCCGACGCGGCCGACACCGTCCCCTCCGCGGCGGCGGCCGAGACGCTCGATCCGCGGGCGGGTGACGACGCGGCCGAGGCGTCGGCGTCGAGCGCGACCACCGGGACCGACGAGCAGCCCGCCACGGTTCCCGCGGCCGACTCGGTCGCGGCCGCCCTCGCCGCCGAGATTCGCGCCGGCACGGTCGACGACGAGGACCTGTCCGTCCTGCGCGAGGCGTTCGAGGCGGACGTGGTCCCGACGAGCGTCGACGTGCGAATCGGTCGGCTCCAGTCGCAGATCGAGGACCTGCTCGCCTACCGCGACGCCCTCGCCGACTTCCTCGACGAGAACGGGACCGCCGAGGAGGTCCTGGGCGAGGTGAGCGAGGACGTGCGAGAGTTGACCGAGCGGGTCGCGTCGCTCGAAGACACGCTCTCCGAGGCCGACGCCGAACGGGCGGCCCTCCGCGAGGAAGTGACCGACCGCGTCGACGACGTGGCCGACCGCGTCGACGCGGTCGCGGCCGACCTCGACGACCTAGAGGCGACCGCCGACAGCCTCGACGAGCGCCTCGATGGGGTCGAGGAACTCGAATCGGACATCGCGGCGATCAACGAGGAACTCGACGACCTCCGCTCCTTCCGCGACCGGTTGAGCAGCGCCTTCGGCACCGGCGAGGAGTAGGCGAGGGAAAAGCGCAATCGGTAAAGCCCGCGCCCCCCTCGTGCCGACAATGACCGAGACGGTCCGGATCGCCGTCCCGCGGAAGGGACGCCCGCTGGAGGCAGTTCTCGAACGGTTCGCGGCCGTCGCCGGAATCGACGACGTCGCCGACGACGTCTCCTCGACGCTTCGTTACGAGAAGGCGATCACCAAGGGAGAGGCGATCCCAGAGCACGACGTCTACGAGCGGCTGGCGTCGTACAGCGATCTTTCGGACCCGGGTCTCCCGGAGTACACGCTGTTACGCGACGACCGCGAGGGGAAGCCCCGTCGCATCGTCTTCGACAGCGTCACGGTCGACGTGGCGGGCGTCCCCGTCGAGCTGATCGGCCGGGAGGAGCCGTTCCGCGCCCTCCGCACTCACGAGTTCGGTCTCGGCTTCGACAGCGCCGACCTCGTGCTCGAGGAGGTCGTCACGCTGGACGAGACGGGCGTCGGGTCCATCGACGACGTGAACGCACGGATCGATCCGCGGGAGACGGACGTGCGGATCGTGAGCGGTCTCGGCGACACCGTCTATCACACCCTGCTGGCGACGCCGGAGCTTCTCCCGCCGGGCGCCGACCTCGACCGCGACTTCGTCGACGGCTACGAGGGACCGCTGTGTATCTCGCCGCGGTACGAACGCCTGGTCAGGGCCGTCCTCGGGACACACGCCCTCGAGGACGTCTCGTTCACGTACCCCGATCCGGCTGCCGAGGAGGAGGCCGCCATCGCCGACGCGGGCCTGGGCGTCTATCTCACGATGACGGGATCGACCGCACGGGAACACGGTCTCGTCGTCGGCGACGATCTGTTCCCGAGCGAGACGGTGTTGATGGAGAACGTCGCGGAGGCGGGACCGGCCGTCGAGCGCATGAGAGCGGCGCTGACCGGGCCGGAACTGGAGACGACGATCCGACCGTCGTAGGGCGTCCGTTCCTGTCCGCGTTCTCGCCGCCGGTGGTATCGTGACGCGCTACACGGCGCTGCGCGCCGCATCCGGGTCGGTCCCGGCTTCGAGCAGTTCGGTGTAGCGGTTGCGGACGGTCACCTCCGAGACGTCGCTCACCGAACACACCTCCTTCTGGGTCACCTTCTCGCCTTCGAGGATCGAGGCGGCGTAGAGCGCCGCGGCCGCGAGACCGACGGGACTCTTGCCGCTGTGGACGCCGCTCTCCATCCCCTCTTCGAGGAGCGAACGGGCGCGCGTCGTGGTGTTGCCGTCGAGGTCGAGATCGGAGGCGAACCGCGGGAGGTATTCGAGCGGGTTGGCGGGTTCGATTGCCAGTTCGAGTTCGCGGACGATGTAGCGGTAGGCCCGCGAGAACTCCTTGCGGTCGACCCGGCTGACCGGTTCGAACTCGTCGAGGCTCCGCGGCACCGACGCCTGCCGGGCGGCGGCGTACACCGACGCCGTCGCCATCGCCTCGATGGAGCGTCCGCGCAGGAGGTCGTCCTCCAGCGCCCGCCGGTAGACGACGCTCGCCGTCTCGCGGACGCTCTCGGGCAGGCCGAGCGCCGAGGACATCCGGTCGATCTCGCCGAGGGCCTGCTTCAGGTTCCGTTCCTGGGCGTTCTTCGAGCGGAAGCGCTCGTCCCACGTCCGCAGGCGCTGGAGCTTCCGGCGCTTGCTCCCGTCGATAGTCCGGCCCTTCGCGTCGCGGTCCTGCCAGTCGATGACCGAGGAGAGACCGTCGTCGTGGAGGAGCTTCGTCGTCGGCGCCCCGACCCGGCTCTTCTCCGTGCGCTCGTTCGAGTCGAAGGCGCGCCACTCCGGCCCGTGGTCGATCTCGTCCGCCTCGACGACGAGTCCGCACGCCCCACACACCGTCTCGCCGTGGGATTCGTCGATGACGAGCGACGCCTCGCACTCCGGACAGACGCGTTCGCCGGTCTCCGTCCGCGTTTCGGTCGTCGTGTGCTGTTCCCCACCGGTCTCTCGGAGGGTTTCGGACTGCTGGCTCATGATTATCGGGCGCGGCACGTCGCCGCAGTTCTCGTCACGACTCGTCCTACGACTGGTAGTATCTTAATAGTTTCCACTATGTTTTTACTCCAATCGAAACAGGCTGTGTTCCGAGTCCACACGGCGCGTGACCGTCGACCCGACTCTTTTTAGTGGTGTCAACCTTACCCGGGAGCGACACGGGAGACTCGTCGTGACGAACAACACTACAGCGGACGCCGGGACGGACTCGCTCGTCGAGGAAGTCGTCGACACGCTTCGGACGTTCGAACTCACGGAGTACGAGGCGAAATGTTTCGTGGCCCTGACGCGCTTGCGCGAGGGCACGGCGAAGGAGGTGAGCGACGTCGCGGACGTCCCGCGCGCGCGAATCTACGACAGCATGGACGCGCTCCAGGACCGGGGGCTGGTGAGCGTCCAGGAGTCGAAACCCCGACGCTTCCGGGCCGTCTCCCCCCGCGAAGCGGTCGATCTCCTCGAACGGGAGTGTCGGAGCCGGCTGGACCGCCTCGGCACCGTCCTCCCTCGGCTGGGATCGCCGAACCGTTCGACCGGCGCCGGCGAAGTCTGGACGATGGACGGCGAGGCCGCCGTCTCCGAACGCCTCGCGACGCTCGTCGCCGACGCCGACGACGAGGTGCTGTTCGCCGTCGCCGCCGAGACCCTCCTCGGCGACGACCTCGTCGACGCGCTGGCCGACGCCGCCGACCGTGGCGTCGACGTAGTGATCGGCTCGCCCGCCGAGTCGATCCGTGACCGTCTCCGCGAGGCGGTCCCGGACACCGACGTGGTCGAAACGTGGACGTGGTGGGACTCTCACCCCATCCAGCCCGGCGCCGTCACGAGCGTCCTCATGGTCGACGGCGACGCGTTACTCGTCAGCGCCGACGCCGCGACCGAACTGCCCGGCGTCCGCAAACACCGGGCCATCTGGACCGACAGCGCCGAGGCGCCCGTCGTCGGAATGATGCGCCCGCTCCTCTCGACGGCGATCCGCGGCTAGGGGAAGGAGCCGTCCTCGACCGCGTCACGGTAGGCCGCCACCGCGTCTTCCATCTCCCCGCGCACGTCCCCGAACTCCTCGGCGAACGGCGGGACCGACTCCGAGAGACCGATCACGTCCGTCAACACGAGCACCTGGCCGTCCGTCTCCGGTCCGGCGCCGATGCCGATGACCGGGACGTCGAGGTCTTCGGTCACCGCGGCGGCCAGCTCGTCCGGGACGTGTTCGAGCACCAGCGAGAACGCGCCCGCCGCCTCGTGTCTCTCGGCGAGGTCGCGGATCTCCGCGGCGGCCTCCTCGGTCGTTCCCTGTCGCGCGTAGCCACCGATCTGGTTGCGGCGCTGGGGCGTCAGGCCGAGGTGGGCCATCACCGGAATACCGAGGTCGACGAGCCGTTCGGTCAGTTCGACCGTGTGCGGGCCGGATTCGATCTTGACCGCGTTGGCGCCCGCCTCCTTGATCAGCCGCCCCGCGTTCTCGATCCCGTCGGCGGCCGTCGTCCCGTAGCTCAGGAAGGGCATGTCGGCGACGACGAGGGCGTCGTCGGCCGCCCGCGCCACCGCGCCGGTGTGGCTCGCCACCTCCGCCATCGTGACCGGGAGCGTCGAGTCGTAGCCGAGCACCGCGTTGCCCATGCTATCGCCCACGAGGATCACGTCGATCCCGGCCGAATCGACGATGGCTGCCGTCGGCGCGTCGTACGCCGTCAGCATCGTCAGCGGTTCGCCCTCCGCCGACGCCTGCTGGATCTCCTGTACGGTTGGCATGGTCCGTGGATCGACCGCCGGGGAATTAATCCTACTCCCTCACGCCGGCGCCCCGCTCCCACCCGCGGATCAGCGCCGCCAGCGTCCGGTTGACCGGGACCGACTGCCCGGTCGCCGCCGCCCGATCCACCACGTAGCCGTTGATGGCGTCGATCTCGGTTCGGCGCCCGCGGACCACGTCCCGGTGCATCGACGACCGGTTCCGTGCCGTCTCGCGCGCGACGATTTCGACCGCGTCCTGCGCCGTCGCGTCGGCGAGGTCGGCGTCGTCGGCGCGGGCCACCGTCGCCGTCTCGACCGCCGCCGTCCGCGCGAGATCCGCGAGCGCCCCCGACCGCAACGCGCCGTTCTCGACCCGGGCCAGCGCCGTGACGGGGTTGATCGCGGCGTTGACCGCCAGCTTCTCCCAGAGTCGGCTCCGCACGTCGGTCGCCACTTCGGCGTCGAGACCGGCCGCGCGGAACGCCCCGGCGACCCGCTCGACGGGACGCGCGTCGTCGGCCGGTCGCCACGCGCCGAGCGTGACCGTCCCCCGGCCAGTCCACTCGACGTGCCCCGGCCCGACCAGTCGCGCCCCGCAGGTCACCGTCCCGGCCAGGATCGGTGCGTCGACGGTCTCGGCCAGCACGTCCTCGTTTCCCATCCCGTTCTGGAGGGAGCAGACGGCGTCGTAGTCGCCGGTCGCGAGCGCCCGTGCCGCCGCCCCGGTGTCGTGGGTCTTCACCGTCACGAGCGCGAGGTCGGCGCTCGCGCCGGTGGCGTCGGTGGTCGCCGCCGGATCGACGTCAACCGTCTCGACGCCCGTGATCCGGAGACCGTCGCGTTGTACCGTCGCGACGTGCGGGTCGCGACCGACGAGGGTCACGTCGTGTGCGCGGGCGAGGAGGCCGCCGACGAGACTCCCGAGGCTCCCGGCGCCGAAGACGATGATCTCCATCGACCGGTCACGAACCCTCTTCGAACGGCTGGACGACGACGAACCCCTCCGTCCCGTCGAACTGGAGCTGGTACGTCTCGTCGGAGGACTGGCCGATCAGGTCGCTCAAACTCCGATTCACGTCGGCACTCGGCGAGAGCGAGCCGCTCCACGCCACCGTCGCGCTCGGATCGGTGCGGACCGGCGGTTCCAGGACGAGCGGATCGCCGTGGGTCGTGATTGCCACGTCGCCCGGACCGGTGAGGTAGACGTTGGTCAGCCCGCCGGCCGACGAGCCGGCGAGGCTGTCGATGGTGCCGATCTCGTAGTCGACCGACTCCGCGAAGGCGAGCACGTCGTTGCCGTTGACCGAGACGGACTCCCCGTCGCTCAGGCTGACGATCCCGATCTCCTTCCCCTGGTCGGCGAGGTAGAGCCGCCCCGTCCCCTCGGCTTCCATCACCGGCGTCCCCTCGCTCGTCGCCTTGCTCTTGAGGTAGCCGGTCACACCCTCCTCCGCCGAGGCCTGCCCGGAGAAGGTCACGTCGCCGGTGTACGCGACCATGGACCCCGCGAGCGCCGTCACGGCGCCGTCGAGGTCCACGGCGAGGAGTTTGCGGTTCTGTAACTGGAACGTGCCGTCGTCCGCGGTCGGTGCGTTCTCGGCTGCGAACTCTTCGAGTGTCATGCTGATCCGAGCCGCGCGAGGCGACTCGTTTGCCCTCTTCCGTCCACGCTGTCATATCGGTGGTGGTCCTTCGAATATCAAAACGAATAATTCGGCCACTAATTTTATAAATGTCGAAGGGAAGAAACGAGTATGTCAGCAACGGGCGACGAGAAGACGGCTGTGACGACTGACCCCCTCCTGCTGGAGATCGACTGGGACCGGCGCGAGCCGGTCAGTTTCGCGATCCAAACGGCACTCGGCGAGGTAGAGGACTGTTCGCCGATAGATCTGGACCCGCTCGCGGACTACGTCGATCCGGACGCGCTCGAAGCCTTCTTCAGCGGTCCGACGGCCGACGTGGCGACGCGGAGCCTCACGTTCGAGTACGAGGGCTACACCGTCAGCGTCGACGGTGCTGGACACGTCCGTATCGACTGATCGTCACTCTTTCTCGCCGTTCGCCCGGTCCTCTCGGAGCAGCCGCGACCGGAGATAGGCATCGAGTTCCGCTCGAATAGCCGCGGCGTCGACCCCCTCGTCGGCCGTCGCCCGTCTCATCGTCTGGCCGTTCATCGTCGTCAGCAGGAACTCCGCGACGGCTTCGGCGTCGACCGGTCGGTAGACGCCCTCTTCGATCCCGCGGTCGACGATGTCGGCGAGGTCGCGCCGGAACTGGCGGTCGTTGGCCGTGAAGTACTCCTCGAAGGTCTCGTTGTGTGGCGCCTGCCCCCGAAGCTCGACCATCACGTTCGTCAGTTCGGCGCGGTCGGCGTCCGGATCGGGTTCGAGGACGAAATCCAGGACGTTCTCGAGGCAGTCGTGAGCGTCCCGGGTGCTGGGATGGGGCATCTGCGTCTCGAAGTGGTCGAGCAGAAACTCCAGTAGATCCACCAACACCTCGTCCTTGCCGTCGTAATGCTGGTAGATGAGCGACTTGCTCTTGGGAAACTCGTCCCCGATCCGCTGGATCGTGAGGTTCTCGTAGCCGTGTTCGATCAGCGCCTCGTAGGTCGCGCGGACGATTGCCGGGCGCGTCTCGTCGGTGTCGGTCCCGAAAGGGGGGTCGAAGACCACGGTGACTGAACGTTCATTCACAACTTATTTACTTCGTTCGGTCTACCGTTCCCATACCCTCCCGAGAGTCTCGTCGGCGGATGGTCCCGTGATCCGCTCGCAGTTCCCCGCCGGGCACTCGGGGCACCAACCCACCACAGCCCCCCATTCATGCCAGCCACACACCGCTCGCTCCTCCTCGCCACACTCGTCGTCCTCGCTACCGTCGCCGCAACCGGCGTCGCCGCCGGTCAGTCCCAGTCGTCGGGAACCGTCATCGGCCGACCGGACATCGAGGTGTTCACCTCGACCAGCGAAGTCGAACCCGGGACCGAGACCGAACTCGATCTCACCCTCTCGAACGACGGCCGACTGAGCCGCGGCGGCCCGGCCGAGTACGAAGACCGGGTCACAACCGCCCGTGGCGTCTCCGTCGAGGTCAAGGACGGCAACACGCCGTTCGAGATCAACACCGGCCGCGTCGCGGTCGGTGAGGTGCCTCGCGGCACGACGTCAGTCGATCCCATCAATATCACCGTCCCCGAAGACGTCGCCCCCGGCAGGTACCGAATCCCCGTCACCGTCTCGTACAGCTTCACCGTCAGCGCCAAGTACGGTCCGGTCCGCGATCCCGAATACACCGACCTCACGCGCGAGGAGACGAGCTACGTCACCGTCCGCGTTCGCGACCGAGCGCGGTTCGGCGTCGTCGACACGGAGACGACGAGCCAGATCGGTGACAGGGGGTCACTCTCCGTGACGGTCGAAAACGACGGCACGCAGACCGCCAGAGACGCGAGCGTCGTCCTCTCCTCCTCGACCGACGAACTCACCTTCGGAAGCGGGTCGACGAGTTCGACCGGCTACGTCGGCACCTGGGAGCCGGGATCGACCGAGACGGTCGAGTACACCGTCTCCGTCGACGACGAGGCGGCCCTCCGGAACTACAGTCTCACGGCGACCGTCGAGTACGAGGACGCCGACGGTATCGCGCGCACGTCCGACCCGCTCTCGGTCGGTATCCGCCCGGAGCGGGAACAGGCGTTCGCGTTGCGTGACACCGACGCCACCCTTCGGGTCGGCGAGGAAGGCACCTTCACGGGCACCCTCGTCAACCGCGGCCCGGACACCGTCCGCCACCCCGTCGTCGTGTTCCGGTCGTCGAACCCGAACGTCGACGTCGAATCCGGCGAGTACGCCCTCGGTCCCCTCGAACCGGACGAGACGGGCGAGTTCGCGTTCGACGTGACGATCAGCGACGCCGCGAGCGCCAGCACCCAGCAGTTCAACGTCTCGGTGCGCTACCGCAACGAGGACGACGACGTACGCCGTAGCGACACGCTCAACGAGCGCGTGGTGATCGAGCCACGGCGCGACCGGTTCAGCGTCGAGGCCGTCAACCGAACCGTCGTGGCCGGGCGGACGACGACGATCGATCTGCGCGTGACCAACGAGGGCGACGAACCCCTCCGCGACGTAGAGGCGAAGGCGTTCGTCCAGTCGCCGCTCAGCAGCAACGACGACGAGGGACTCGTCTCGACGCTCGACCCCGGCGAGTCGGCGACGATTACCATCGGCCTCGCGACGAGCGGGAACGCGCTCGAAAAGACGTATCCGGTGTCGCTCGACTTCCAGTACGAACTCCCGGACGGTGACACGGAGGTCTCCAAGACCTACCGTGTGCCGATAACGGTCGAACGCCAGGAGGGCGGTGGACTCCCGTTCCTGCCGATCACCGTCGGCGCGCTCGCGGTGATCGGACTGGGGCTGTTCGTCTGGTTCCGCCGGAGCGGTACCGGTAGCGGTGAGGGCGACACCGGGAGCGATTGACCGACGCGTGATCCCCCAAATCGACGTCCAGCGCTACATCGACGCCCTCGACGCGTGGATCGTCGACCGCCCCGGACGGGTGGTCCTCCTCTTTCTGCTCGTCTCCGGGGTGTTCGTCCTCGGTCTCGGCGCTAGTGGCACCGACTCCGGCACCGACCAGTTCACCGAGGACGTCCCCGCCGAGCAGGCGCTCCGGGAGGTGAACGACAACTTCGAACGAACCACGTTCGACGACGACAGCGGGACGACGCAGCTGATCCAGTCGGGGACGAACGTCCTCTCGAAACCCGAGCTGCTCCGGATGCTCCGTGCACAGAAGCGGCTCGCGGACAATCCCGACCTCCAGGTCGCGGGAACGACGAGCGTCGCCCGCGCCGTCGCCCGGACGCTCGATCCCTCCGCAGACTCTCTCGACGACGAGATCAGGGCCGTCGAGCGGGCGACGCCGGGCAGAATCGACCGCGCGGTCCGGACGACCGTCGCGGAGAACCCCCGTCTCGAAGCCGTGCTCAGCGAGGATTACAACGCCCGGTCGGCGTCGGCTTCGGCGACCATCGGAACGGTCACCCACCGCCTCCCCGGCGGCGGTAGCGAGGGACCGGGGACCAGCGGCTCCAGTCCGCTCACGTCGATCCAGTTGCAGGCGGACTACATCGTCTCCTCCGTCGGCGGCGACATCACCGTCTTCGGGAGCGGTATCACGAGCGAAGAACTGGGCAACGTCATCAACGACTCGCTCGGGCTGGTGATTCCCGCCGCGGTCGCGCTCATCCTGCTCTTCTTGATCGTCGCGTATCGCGACCCGTTCGACCTGTTGCTCGGACTCGTCGCGCTCGGGATGACGATGCTCTGGACGTTCGGGTTCATGGGGCTCGCGGGCATCGCCTTCTCGCAGTTGCTCATCGCCATCCCGCCGCTGTTGCTCGCGGTCGGCATCGACTTCGGTATCCACGCGATCAACCGCTACCGGGAGGAACACGTCGGCGACGTGAGCGTTCGCGAGGCGATGCGGATCTCCACGGACCAGCTCCTCGTCGCCTTCTTCATCGTCACCGGGACGACCGTCCTCGGCTTCGCGGCCAACCTGAGCAGCGGCCTGAGTTCGATCCGCGAACTCGGCATCGTCGCCGCCGTCGGCATCGTCTTCACGGCGCTCGTTTTCGGTATCTTCCTCCCCGCGACGAAGGTGTTGACCGACCGCTGGCGCGAACGCCTCGACCTCCCCGAGTTCGGCTCGGCGGCGCTCGGCTCCGAGGAGTCACTGCTCGGCCGGGTGCTCCCCGTGGGCGTCTACGTCGCCCGCACGGCACCCCGCGCGTTCCTCGTCGTCGTCCTCGTCTCGACGGCGATCATGGGCCAGTACGGTGCCGGCGTCGACAGCCGGTTCACCCAGGACGACTTCCTCCCCCCGGAGGAGCCGCCCGCCTACCTCGACTACGTGCCCGAACCCTTCCGCCCCGGCGACTACTCCGTCACCAGGACGACGAACTTCCTCGAACGTAACTTCCAGACCGGGGAGGAGGACACCACGACCGTCTACGTCGAGGGACCGTTACACCACGACTACGCGCTGGAAGCCATGTGGCGGGCGGGCGACGATCCGCCCGGCAGTTTCGTGGCCGACGACGGCCACGCCCGCGAGACGAGCATCGTGACCGTCATCCGCGACTACGCCGAACGGGACCCCGAGTTCGCGGCCCTGGTCGCGCGGAACGACCGCAACGACAACGGCGTCCCCGACGACAATCTCCGGACGATCTACGCCACCCTGCTGGATTCGCCGGCGCGGGACCGAGCGCTGAACTACATCACCGACGACTACTCCAGCGCGCGGATACAGTACGCCGTCGAGGCCGACGCGTCACAGGAGGCGGTCACCGACGACACCCGCGCCGTGGCCGACCGGATGCGCTTCGAGGCGACGGCGACCGGCGGCGTCATCGTGCTGAAGGCGGTGTCGGACGTGATCGGCGCGTCGGCGTTCCGGAGCCTCGTCATCGCGCTGGTCGCCGCGGCGGCCTTCCTCGTCGCCATCTACGGCCTGCTGGAGGGGCGCCCGTCGCTCGGTCTCGTGAACATCCTGCCCATCGTCCTCACCGTCGCGGCGCTCGCGTCGACGATGCGGTTCCTCGACATTCCGTTCAACGTCTTGACGGGGACGAGCCTCTCTATCGCCATCGGTCTCGGCATCGACTACTCGGCGCACCTCCTCCACCGGTTCGTCGAGGAGTACGACGAGGCGACGGACGTCGACGCCGCGTTGCTGGCGACGGTGCGCGGCACGGGCGGCGCGCTCACGGGGAGCATGCTGACGACCGTCTCCGGTCTCGGCGTGCTCTGGCTGGCTATCTCGCCCATCCTCGGTCAGTTCGGTCTCCTGATCGCGCTGAGCGTGCTCTACTCCTATCTCGCGTCGATCCTCGTTCTCCCGACGGCACTCGTCCTCTGGGACCGGTACGTGGCAACGGGACCGGGGCGGGCGCTGAGATCCGTGGGCGACGCCGACCTGGAGTATCAGACCTGAGAACCCGACGGGCGCTTTTAATATGGAGAGGGGAGAAAGCCGCTACAACGATCATATGACGTCCCACTCGACCACGCCAGCTACGGTGTGTGTGACGAACGCGAAAGGCGGGACGGGCAAGACGACCGTCGCGATCAACGTCGCGGGCGCGCTCAGCCGACGGGACCACGACGTACTCTTCGTCGACCTCGATCCGCAGGGCAACGCTACCGAGGGGCTCGGTCTCCTCGACGCGTACGACCGCGAGCCACCGACGCTGTTCGACGCCATCACCGACGCCAGGCAACGTACGGCAATCGCCGACCTCGTCGTCTCTCATCCGGAGATGGACGTGGTGCCAAGTAGTATCGATCTCCTGCAGGCGGAACACGAACTCACCGTCGCCAACCTGATGGCGCGGCTGGACCGCCGCTCGGACGTGGACGTCGACCCGGCGGCGCTGGAACCGCTGGCGGCCAACGCCTCACCCGAGGGTGTGCCGGGCACCCACGCGTTGGATCTCTTCGACCGTGCGCTCACCGTCGTGGCCGACGACTACGACTACGTCATCGTCGACTCGCCGCCGTTCTACGGCAACCTCACCGACGCGGGTCTGTACGCGGCGCGGAACGTTCTCATTCCGGCGCTGACGGAAGCGACGTCCCAGCGCGCCATCGAACTGCTCTTCGACCAGATCGCGGCGCTCGAACGCCGCACCGACATCTCGATTCGCGAGGTCGGCGTCGTCGCCAATCGGGTCGAAGCGACGAACGAGGACGCGTCCATGCTGGAGTGGTTCGAAGAGGTCTTCACGGACGTCCCCGTCTGGGAGGTGCGCAAGCGCGTGGCCCTCCAGCGGTCGTTCTCGGCCGGTCAGTCGATCTTCGAGTACGACGCGTCGGTCGACGTCGCCGAGACGTTCGACGACATCGCCGCCGGATTGGAGCGTCAGATCGGCCACCGGGAGGTGACGGCATGAGCGACGACCGTGCGGAGCGAATCCAGCGGCTACGCGAAGGGCGTCGAGGGAGCGACGACGACGCCGAGACTGATGCCGCTGCCGACGACGCCGAGACTGATGCCGCTGCCGACGACGCCGAGACTGATGCCGCTGCCGACGACGCCGAGACCACTGCCGATACTACGGCCGCCGCCACCGCTGTCGACGACGCCGAGACCACTGCCGATACTACGGCCACCGCTGTCGACGACGCCGAGACCACTACCGATACTACGGCCGCCGCCACTACCGACACGTCGGATTCGGCCACCGATCTCGACGACGAGGTAGCGGCCGCAATCGACGAGATCGACACGTCCGACGTGGAGGACCCGTCGGTGGCCGACCCCGACGAGTCCGACAGCCTCGTATCGTCGCCCGGCGTCGAGGAGAACGGCGAGGACACGGCCGAGACGGAGACGACCGACGACGAGACCGTCTCCGTGCTGGAGTTCGTCCTCGGCGACGAGCGGTACTGCCTGGACATCACCTTCATCGAACAGATCGTCGAGCAAGGAACGGTCACGCGCATCCCGAACGCCCCCGACTTCGTCGACGGCGTCATCGACCTCCGCGGCGACATCACGACGGTCATCGACCCGATGGAGACGCTGGCGGCGGACAGTGACGGCGACGGCGACCTCATCATCGTCTTCGACTCGACGCGGATGGACGACGAGTGGAGCGTCGGGTGGGCCGTCGACGGCGTTCGTCGCGTCTCGACCGTCTCGCTGTCGGAGGTCAAGGATTCGCCGGTCGACGAACCGTGGATCAACGGCGTGGTCAAACGGGACGACGACGGCGAGTTCGTCATCTGGACGGAGCCGGGCGAACTCATGCGGGAAGGGGACGGCGAGCCGTAGCCGTCAGCGACGGCGGAGAAATTCGGGTAGTCGAACGCGGTCCAAGCCGTCCTCGGGGACGACCGTCGGCTCCGGTCGTGACATCATGCTCGGGCGACTGGTCGGCGACTCGACGTCGGGGGCGGACGGCTCGTCCCCCACGTCCGCCGGGTCGACGACCAGTTCCTCCCACACCGCCGCCGACTCCTCGGCGGTTCGTCCCGCCGCCTTGCGCCGTCCCTCCTCGAAGGAGAGTTCGATTAGGCTCCGTTCGTACGTCGTGTTGGCGGCCTCACGGACGCGTTCGTACTCCTCGTGGTTCGGTTCGCCGAGGCTCCGCGCGACGCCGAGCGCGAACGCGCGTTCGAGCGCTCCTTCCTTGTCGAGGTCGTCCCAGTCGGTATCGAACTCTGATTCGTACATGTCAGGCTTCGAGTCGCTGGTCGGGTCGGACGTGCAGGCCGTCGTCGTCGAACTCGACGGCGTGGATGTCGCTGTCTATGTCCGTCCCGCGCATCTTGATGATCTGGACGCCGCGATGCATCCCGTCGCCCTCCATGTAGTTGTGCATGAAGATGACGCCGTGGGCGAGGTAATGTTCGTCGGCGTAGGAAGTGGGATCGGTCATCTCGGAGATGAGCAGCGTCGTCGCGTCGACGCGCTTGAGAGAGGTGAGAAACTGGACGAACGCTTCGTGGTTGTCGGGGTAGAAGTACTGGAGGATCATCGTCGAGTCGATGACCAGTCGGTCGATCTCTCGGGAGTTGATGAACCCGACCAACCGGTTCGTCATGTTCTTCACGCCCGAGGAGAAGTCGTTGCCGCCGGGACCTTTCAGCAACCGTTTCGCGTTCGAGTCGAAGACGTTTCGAAACTGAAACTTCCCCGACTGCGCCGCCTTCTCGAAGCCGAAGTCGTAGGCGCTCATGTCGTGGACCAGTTCCGATTCGGTCTCGTGCATACTCAGAAAGAGACATTTCTCCCCCACCCGGGCACCCTCGGTGACGAAATGCGAGGAGAACGTCGTCTTGCCGCTTCCCGGAGGACCGCTGAGAATGTACAACCGATTCTGAAGGAGTCCCCCGTCGACGAGTGCGTCGAAACCGTCAACGCCGGTCGAAAGCCTCATTGTCCGAACCTCGGCAGTCCGAATCAAATAGGTTGCCCCCGGGTTCTCATACGTGAAAATTGGGTTAGAAACCCGACTCGGAACGGTGTCGCCGCGTTGCGAATTTATTTCAGGTAGTCCACGTAACAGTGTGTCGTAATGACCGAGCTGACGCGAACTGGGATAGAGGGTCTCGATTCGATCCTCGGTGGTGGGATCGCCGACAACGCGACCGTACTGATCAGTGGGAACCCGGGGACCGGAAAGAGTATTCTCGGTCTCCAGTACATCTACAACGGCGTTCAGGAGTTCGACGAGAAGGGGATCTATCTCTCTTTCGAGGAGAACGCGGAGGACATCGCGCAGGCGGCCGAGTCAATTGGGTTCGACGACTGGCGCGAACGCGTCGAAGCGGACGAAATCCGCGTCTACGACAAACAGGAACTCCTGCGACACAACGACTTCAACGACACGCTCGAACTGCTGTTGGAGGAGTTCTCGGAGATGGAGTACGAACGCCTCGTCCTCGACTCGCTGACGATGTTCGAACTGTTCTTCGCGGACGAACAGGAGAAACGGACCTACCTCCTCAAGTTCTCCGACATCCTGAAGGCCAACGGGTTGACGTCGCTGCTCATCGCCGAACAGTCCGCCGTCTTCCCGGAGCAGGATATCGGTCTCGAGAACTTCCTCACCGACGGGAACATCTACCTGATCCAGACGCCGACGGAGTCGGGCGTCAACCGGTACATCTGGGTCGCCAAGATGCGCAAACAGGACATCGAGACGGACATCTTCCCGATGGACATCACCGACGGGGGGATCACGGTCCACGAACGCGCCGCCGGCTTCTCCATGATGGGGCAGGGAAGCGACTCGTTCCCCGGCGAGTGACTACTCCGAGAGCGTCCGCCAGGCCTCGTCGAGCCGGTTCGTGATCTTCCGGCGCTCTTCGACGTCGACCGACACGTCTCCTTCGCTGAAGTTCACGACGACTTCCTCGATGTTCCGGCGGTAGACGTTGACCCGGCGCCGCTCGTCGGACAGGACGCGGTCGTGGTGTTCGAGCAGGTTTGCCTCCTGCAGCTCTTCGATCCGGCGGTAGCAGGTCGCGATCGGTACGTCGAGTTCGTCGCTGAGTTCCTGGGCCGAGCGAGGTTCGTGAGCGAAACTCAGTATTTGGGGATTGTACTCGTTACCCAGAACCCGAAGCATCTCGATCCCATCCATTCGTTATCAGTTTAGATATAGTGGAACACAATAAAATGTACCGTCGGACGCGCGCAAGACGGACGACGATTCACAGGGGGTATCAGAGTTGAGAATATGACGATCAGATTTATAACTCGATACGGAAAGCTAGTTCACGAAACCCAATGCTCGTCGTCGAATATCTGTATGTCGCCGCGACCGCCATCCTGGTGATCTCCGGGTTGACCATGGTCGGCATGGCGATCAAGGCGTATCTCCAGACGACTCGGCGTGCGATGATCCACGTCTCACTCGGCTTCGGTCTCATCGCCGCCGCTGCAATCGCGACCGCGATCAGCGCGTTCATCACCGACTTTCAGGGGGTCCGTTCGCTGCTGCTAGTCAACAACGGGCTCTCGTCGCTCGGCTTCATCCTCGTCGTCTACAGTCTCATCATCTACGACTGATTATCTTCGGATTTTCTCGGTTTCGCCCCGCTGTACCTACATTTTCACGGATGATATTTGGGCGAGTACTTTTATTACTGATTTCGAGAACGATAGTCCAGAGCCCGAGGGCACCACGACCCCGGGTTACACAACAAACAATGTTCGAAGAACGAACGGATAGGGGTCAAGTCGGTATCGGGACGCTCATCGTGTTCATCGCGATGGTCCTGGTCGCGGCGATCGCGGCTGGTGTCCTGATCAACACGGCTGGCTTCCTCCAGACGCAGTCAGAACAGACGGGTCAACAGAGCAGCGCACAGGTGACCGACCGGCTCGAACCGGTCTCGAAGACGGGCAACGTGTCCGCGTACGACACGGTCAACAACACGACACAGGACAGTGTCGACGCCAACGGCAACACGTCGCTGGCGGTGACCGAGTTTTCGATGGTCGTCCAGAAGGCGCCCGGTGCCGACGACATCAACATGAGCGCGACGACGTTCGAACTGGTCGCGCCGAACGGGACGGATCGCTTCGCGTTCACGAACGAGACGGCGATCAACCGGACCGGCGCGGCCGGTCCCGACGACCGAACGCAGGCACTCCAGGACAACGACGACTCGCTCAACGAGACCCGGGGTGACGGGCTGATTCTGAACAGCCGGACCGACCGACTCGTGGTCACGGTCGATCTGGTGGCAATCGACGACGAAGATGGATTCGTCAACGGCGCACTGTCCGCCGGTGACACCGTGACGCTCCGGATCAACACCGAGAGCGGTGCGACGAGCATCATCCGTCTCCAGGTGCCCCAGTCCCTCAACGGCGAGGAATCCGTCGAACTGTAGATCGCCGTTACCTTCTCTCTTTTTTCCTATTCCGGGCAGCTCAGTCCCGACGCCTTCAAAATTCATCTGTGATAGTTGGACGTGTACCTTTAACATTCGGTTCGGTCAAGAGACGCGTAGAACCCGAGATCCTCGGGGTACATCCAACTATGTTCGAAGAACGAACGGATAGGGGTCAAGTCGGTATCGGGACGCTCATCGTGTTCATCGCGATGGTCCTGGTCGCGGCCATCGCGGCCGGCGTCCTGATCAACACGGCTGGCTTCCTCCAGACGCAGTCAGAACAGACGGGGCAACAGAGCAGTGCGCAGGTGACCGACCGGCTCGAACCGGTCTCGAAGACGGGCAACGTCTCGTACTACAACACCAGCGACAACGTGATACTGTCCGATTCCGAGGCAACGCCTTCGGCCGGTAACACGACGCGCTCCGTGACCGAGATATCCATGGTCGTCCAGAAGTCGCCCGGTGCCGACGACATCAACATGAGCGCGACGACGTTCGAACTGGTCGCGCCGAACGGGACGGATCGCTTCGCGTTCACGAACGGCACGGCGATCAACCGGACCAGCGCGACCGGTCCCGACGACCGGACGCGGGCACTCCAGGACGACGACGACTCGCTCAACGAGACCCAGGGTGACGGACTGGTCCTGAACAGTCGGACCGACCGACTCGTGGTCACCATCAACATGACCGCGCTCGATACCAACGATGGGTTCGTCAACGGGCCGCTGGAGGCCAGCGACACCGCGACGCTCCGGATCAACACCGAGAGCGGTGCGACGAGCATCATCCGAATACAGGTGCCTCAGTCGCTCTCCGGCGAGAATTCGGTCGAACTGTAACCCGTTCGATCCGTTCGCCGCCGCGCGACCGAATCTTTATGTTTTTCACCACCCCAAGTGGTAACACTGCCCAGGGTATGCCACCGGATTCAGACGACTCCGTCTCGGACCGCGGGAAAGTCCTCACCGAGGAGGAGTTAGACCTCACCAGACACGACAACGTCTCCGAACTCGACGACGGCCGCTACGTCGTCTCGACCGGCAGTGGCCCGACGAGCGACGAGGCCGTCGAGGCGCGGGCGGACGCCGGCGACGCCCGCACGGAGAGTCCCGACGAACCGGACGACGCTCCGGACGACGATCCGACGATCACCGAGATGGACGTGAACCGGTGGCTCGAAGACCACTTCCAGGGGATCGACGCCCAGTACGGCTTCCACGCCACGGCCAAGTTCGACGACGGCGTCAGCCGACACCAAGTCGTCTCGAACGACGTGGTCACCAGCTTCGAGTCGCTGCTGATCTGGTACGCCCAGCACGTCGGCGGCGGGACGCCCGTCGAGGAAGTACTCGGAATCTTGCTCGCCGAGTCGAGCGTCTCCGTGCAGTATCCGGTTCGGACGCTCACCGGCCTGCTCGGCCGATACGAACTCGACCGCGACGACTCCATCGGTGACCTCGTCGACGCCGTCGCCAACGAGGAGGCCGTCACGCTGTCCGAAGACTGAGACCGGCCGTCCCGAACGCGCCGGCAACACGATCCACCAGACCGCCAGCCCGCATCCGTATCAGCGCTGAGAATCGCGACCGAGTCTTTATTTGTCGAGTCGTGAAACCACGGCACAGATGCCACCGCAAGTGTTACTCGTCGACGACTCGGATTTCATGCGCAATCTCCTGCGCGAGATCCTCGAAGAGAATTTCGAGATCGTCGACGAAGCCGAGAACGGCGTCGAGGCCGTCGAACTCTACCGGGAGCACGATCCCGATCTGGTGATGATGGACATCGTGATGCCCATCCGCGACGGGATCGAAGCCACGAGCGAGATCACGGGGAGTGATCCCGACGCGAACGTCATCATGTGTACGAGCGTCGGACAGGAGGAGAAGATGAAAAACGCCGTGAAAGCCGGCGCTGACGGCTACATCACGAAGCCGTTCCAGAAACCGAACGTCCTCGAAGCCATCGACGACGTCGTGGCCTGACGATGCGGGTCGACATCCAGTCGCTCGGCACGTACAACCGCCTCGCACAGGAGGGGGCGGAACACGCCGCGGCGTCGCTGACGGAGATGACGGGAATCGAGACCTACGTCGACGTGACCAACGTCACGCTGATGTCGAAGAAAGACGTCGAGGACGTCTTCGGCGGGACGGAGTTCGTCGGCGTCCAGATCGGTCTCGGCGGCGGGCTGTCGGGCGAGACGGCGCTGGCGTTCGACCGCGACAGCGCCGCGAGCATCGTCGACGTGCTCGTCCCCGGGACGACGACCGACGACGACGGCGGCTTCGACGAGATGGCCCGGAGCGGCGTCAAGGAGATCGGCAACATCATGATGGGTGGATTCGTCGACGGGTGGGCCGACTACCTCTCGACGAGCGTCGACATGACGCCGCCGACCTACGTCGAACGCGCCGGGACCGACGTGCTTCCGAACGGCGCGCTCGACCGCGCCGAGGAGGAACACGTCTTCGTCTTCGAGAGCCAGATGACGGCCATCGACGAGGAGATCGACGCCTACATCTACATGCTGCCGGAGTACGGCGCCTTCGCGGAGATGCTGGAGGCCAGCGACGACCACGAGGACGCCATCCCGATGGACAAGCTGACGGTCTTCGACGAGATGACCCGTCAGGGTGCCGAACGGGCGGCCGAGAACGTCTCGTCGATGACCGGTTTCGAGACCGACGTCGACGTCAGTCGGCTCAGTTTCGTGCCGATAGAGGACGTGCCGAACACGACCCGTGACGAGGTGTATCTCGGCACCGTCATGGAGTTCAAGGGGACTCCCGGCGGCTATCTCGCCATCCTCTTCGACGAGCCGTCGGCCCGGACCCTCGTCGACGCGACGGTCCCGATGGAGCTGGACGACCCTCTCGGCGACATGGGCGAGAGCGCCATCCAGGAGCTCGGCAACATCATGACCAGCGGGTTCATCGACGGGTGGGCGAACGTCCTGCAGACGAGTATCGACCACACGCCCCCCGAGCTAGTTCACGATCTCGGGACGGCGATCCTCAGTCCGATAGCCGGCCGACTCGGTCAGTCCCAGGAGTACGCCTTCCTCATGGATTCCACGGTCGTCACGCCGGAAGGCGAGTTCAACTGCGAGATCTACGCGATCCCCGACGAGCGGAAGCTCAAAGAGGCGCTCGACTCCCTGCTGATCGAGCGGAGCGACCAGCTCGAAGCCAACCGAGAGTCGCTCTTCTAATGAAGACGTACGGCGAGACGCCGTCGTCGACGCGGACCCGCAAGCGCGTCGGGATCGCCGACTTCGCGGTCACGGCCGACGGAGCCGTGCTGACCACCAGCGGACTCGGCTCCTGTCTCGGCATCGGCTTCCACGACGACCGCGCGGGCGTCGCCGGACTCGTCCACGTCATGCTCCCGACGGCGCCCGACGAGCCGACGAACGTCGCCAAGTACACCGACACCGGGATCGACGCCGTGCTGAACGCGATGTACGACGAGGGTGCCACGGCCGACGACGTCACCGCCAAACTGGCCGGCGGGAGCGCGATGTTCGAGTTCGACAGTCAGGACGAATCGATCGGTGCGCGCAACGTCGCCACGGCTCGGTCGACGCTCGACCGGCACGGTGTCCCGATCACCGCCGAGGACATCGGCGGCAGTTCGGGCCGCTCCGTTCGATTTCACGGCGACACCGGGACCCTCCACGTCAAAAGCGCCGGCGACGAGCGGCGCCTCTGAACCCCTCGCTCCCCGACCGCGCCGAACCCCGTGACAGACGCACGTCATACATATATCAAAAGTGATAACTGAAGGACAACGATTAAAATATGGGACGCCCATAAGAGACACGATAGATGGGCGCGACGGACTGTCGGCCGACGGGAGGGGTTGGATGGAACTCCTAGAGCGGTTCCTCGGCAGTGACGACGACGCCGACAGCGAGAGCGACGGCGACGACGACATGCTCTTCGACGATGACGACGACCTCGACGACTTCGGCGGCGACGACTTCGACGACGGCGGTCTCGGATTCGACGACGACGGCGACGACGGAGATGCGGCGACGGCCGAACTCGAAGCCCGGATCGACGAGATGGAAAACGAGGTCGCCAGCCTCTCCTCGACGGTGAGTACCATTCGGAGTGAGAACGAAGAGATCAGCAACACCGTCGAGGACGTCGAAGAGAACGTCCGGAAACTGCTCGACATCTACGAGATGGTCACCCGCGGCGTCAATCCCTTCGTCGACGACGCGCAGGGCGACGGCGGCTTGGGTGGCGGTGCGGCGGGTGGCGGCGGTTCGCTCGGTCTGTTCGACGACGACGAGGAGGAGACGGAAGAGGATCTGGACGACGATATCGCCGGTGCCGACGCCGAGGACTTCTTCGACGACGACTTTCTGGACGACGACGACGCGGACGACGACTTTCTGGACGACGACGACGCGGACGACGACGACGCGGACGACGACTTCGACGAACCGATTGCCGACGAATCGACGACCGAGAATACCATGGCCGACGACTCAGACGACTCCGGCAAATCGTTCGATGAACTGAAAGACGAGTACGAGAGCGGCGACGCCGACTGGGCCGAGGACGGCGACGCGACGAACGGCGATGCCGAAGACGCGCTCGACGAGGAGTTGGACGACTTCGACGACGAGTTCGACGGGGGAGACGTGCCGGACGACGACCTCGGCGGCGAAGACGACTTCGGAGATCTCGGCGACGAGGGCTTCGACGAGCCTGAACCCGATCCCGACCCCGAGCCAACGTCCGGAATGGACCCCGACCCAGAGCCAGATCCCGCTCCCGAAGCGACCGCGACGGCGTCCACCTCGGACGAGGCAACCTCCGCCTCGGAGGAGGCGACGAACGCCGGCGACATGCAGTTCGCCGCCAACACCGTGATGCAGGGCTCCGGGGCGACGAAGCCCTACCTCGAGACGGTTCCCTCGGGTTACGTCGGCGACCTGCTCGTGATGGAGTGGCTCGAATACCTCGTCGAGCAGGGCGACGTCGAGGACGCGGCCAGGGCGGTGGAGTACTACCGCCGTATCCAGTGGATCGGCGAAGATGCGGCGGACGAACTGCGCGACTTTCTGGTGGGGTTCGGTGACCTCGATGCGGAGCGGGAGGTGACTGGCTCCCCGTCGACGCTCACCATCGACCACCACGTCGCCAGTCTGCGCTACATCAGTCGACTGACCGGTTCGACCGCCGACTCGGTCGTCTTCGACTGCTGGAGCGGCGGCGGAGGTGTTCCCTTTGGGCTTTAGCGTCAGCGGGTCGGCGGCGATCATCTTCGTCGCCATCTTCCTCGCGTTCTCGACCGCGTACACAGCCTCGGCCAACGGGTTCGAGCGCATGACCGACGCCAAGACGGCGGTCGACGAGGAGGCGCTCGAGCGCCAGAACACCGCACTCTCGGTCGCGAACGTCACGTACGACGGCGGCACCGACACGCTCTCCGTCGACGTGGTCAACGAGGGTACGACCGGCCTGTCGGTCAACGCGACCGACCTCCTGGTAGACAACGCGTACCGCGACAACTTCACCGCCCGACGCGTCGGCGGTGACAACTCGACGGACCTGTGGCTCCCCGGCGAACAGCTCCACCTCGAACTGACGACGCCGACCCGGCCCGACCGGGTCAAGATCGTCTCCGGTCCCGGCGTGGCCGTCACGGAGGTGCTCTGAATGGCGAGCGTCTCCGCCTCGCATCTCATCCTGTTCATCGCGAGCCTCGTCATCGCGGCGGGCGTCGCCGGCACCTTCACACAGGGCATCTCGCGGCTCAGTCAGGGCATCGACGACCAGAGCCTCGAGGTCTCCGAGGAGGTCCGAACCGACATCGAGGTGATCAGCGACGCCGGCAGTCCGGTCTACAACAACTCCACGAACACGGTGACGATTCTGGTGAAAAACACGGGCACGTCGACGCTCGACAACGACTCCCGGTTCGTGGAGATACTCCTCGACGGACGGTACCGGACGAACGTCACGTCCACCGTCGTCGACGGCGAGGAGTGGCGGCCGAACAACGTGATCCGCCTCGAAATCGGCGGCGCCGACCTGACGGCCGGCGACCACCGCGTGAAGATCATCGTCAACGGCGACGAGGAGGTGTTCAGATTCCGCACATGAGCCAGACTGGTACCAACCTACTGTCGCTCGGGCTGGAGGATCACGACCGCCTCAACAAGGAACTCGGCGGCGGCGTGCCGCGGGGGAGTATCGTCCTCGCCGAAGGCGACTACGGGGCGGGCAAGAGCGCCATGTCCCAGCGGCTCACCTACGGCTTCTGCGAGGAGGGCCACACCGTGACCTACCTCTCGACGGAGCTGACCACCCGCGGGTTCATCGACCAGATGCACTCGCTGTCGTACGACATGGTCGACCACCTCCTCGACGAGAACGTCCTCTTTCTCCACGCCGACTTCGACACCGGCGGCCCTCTCTCCGACGAGGGCGAGGGCGAGCGCAAGGAACTGCTCACCCGCCTGATGAACGCGGACGTGATGTGGAACTCGGAGGTGATCGTGATCGACACGTTCGACGCCATCCTCCGCAACGACCCGAAGTTCGAGGCGCTGGTGCGCCAGAACGAGGAGCGCCAGGCCGCCCTCGAAATCATCGGCTTCTTCCGGGACATCATCTCGCAGGGGAAGGTGATCGTGCTGACGGTCGACCCGTCGACGGTCGACGAGGAGGCCATCGGTCCCTTCCGCTCGATTGCCGACATCTTCCTCGAACTGGAGATGGTCGAGGTCGGCAACGACGTCCGTCGGCAGATCTCGGTCAAGCGGTTCGCAGGAATGGGACAGCAGGTCGGAGACACCATCGGCTACTCCGTCCGCTCGGGGACGGGGATCGTCATCGAGAGTCGTAGCGTCGCATAATGACCGAACTCGGAACCGCCACCCCGTCGGACGAACTCAAGCAGATCGCGGCCAACCGGCCGCACCTGCGGGACCACCTCAAGAAGTTCAAGCAGATCACCGGCGAGTTTCCCTTGCTCATCGACGAGCCGACGAGCGACTACGAGACGTCCCGGCCGAACGTGCTCTACCCCATCGGCGGACCCATCTACTGTCACATCTACGGCGACCTCGGCCAGGACATGAAGTACTACGCCATCGAACCGTCGCTCTCCGGCGACGAACAGAGCCTGTTCGCGAAGATTCGCGACGAACTCCTGGACCGGAGCGTCAGCAAGGACGTCCCCGTGGAGGAGTCCGAGTACGACGACCGAATCGAGGAACTCTTACAGGAGACGACGACCATCGACCGGGATCGAAGCGGTCTGCGCTACTGGATCGACCGCCTCCTCGATTTCCTCGGTCTCGGCAACTACCGCGTCAGCGAGCAGACCTACGAGAACATCCGGTACCGTCTCAACCGCGACATCGTCGGTCTCGGTCCGCTGGAACCGGTCATGCGCGACCCCGCCAACGAGGACGTTCACGTCATCGGTCCCCACCAGTGTTACGTCGACCACGGCACCTACGGGCTGATCGAGACGACCGTCGACTTCGGGACGCCGGAACAGTTCGACTCCTGGATTCGGAGCATGGGCGAGCGCATCGGGGACCCCGTCTCCGACTCCAACCCCATCGTCGACTCCACGCTGCCGGACGGCTCCCGGCTGAACGTGATCTACTCCGACGACGTGAGCGTGCAGGGACCGAGTCTCACCATCCGCCAGGGCGACGAGACGCCGCTCTCGATCAACCAGATCACGAAGTGGGGGACGCTCTCGCCCGAACTGACGGCCTACCTCTGGCTCTGTCTGGAGAACGAACAGACGGTGTTCGTCGTCGGGGAGACGGCCTCGGGGAAGACCACGACGCTCAACAGCATCATGTCGTTCATCCCGCGCGACTCCAAGATCTACACCGCCGAGGACACCGCCGAGGTGCTCCCGCCCCACGACACGTGGCAGCAGTTGCTCACCCGCGAGGGCGGCGGCGAGGAGAACTCCGACGTCGATATGTTCGACCTCGTCGCCGCGGCCCTGCGCTCCCGCCCCGACTACATCATCGTGGGCGAGGTCCGTGGCGAGGAGGGACGGATGGCGTTCCAGGCGGCGCAGACCGGCCACCCCGTCATGCTCACCTTCCACGCCAGCGACATCGTCTCGATGATCCAGCGGTTCACCGGCGACCCGATCAACGTCCCCGAGACGTTCATGGACAACGCCGACGTGGCGCTGTTC
>Ga0207757_100034_pt1 | contig 120019 bp, 127 predicted proteins | sample A23P3SouthBayCA_2_FD_187752 | JGI IMG/M metagenome (GOLD analysis project Ga0207757, IMG submission 187752) | Aerobic enrichment media microbial communities from Eden Landing Ponds, California, USA - A23 P3 (2) (SPAdes) | ecosystem: Environmental > Aquatic > Marine > Unclassified | place... | reverse complement strand
AACCCGAGCTGACCCAAGCAACCAGACAGCAGCAGTCCTCCCGAGAGGGCGGCTCCCTGTCTGAGAAACGTTCGTCGATTCATCGTCCCATCTGCGATGCTGTGTTTGGTTGGTTCATATTGAGTCGACCTCGCTGTCATCAACCGGAAGTATCTGAAACTGCCAGCCTCGGTCACTCTGTGACTGTCTACGCCAAGCGAACGACGAATCCAGTGAGTACCAGCAGTGAGACGACGCCGAGTAACGCCGCCAGTAAGAGGTGTTTCTCTTCCATGGATTTGGCTTCGATTGGATTTCTAAAGACACCTTTGAAACTACAACGTCACCTGCACATCTGGCATATCAACGAATGCTGTCTCGTATCCCTCATGACGGGCCGTCTGCGGCGGTGAATCGACCGTAATCGTCAACTCATCGCCCGTCTGCACGTCTGCGACCGTCGTTCCGTAGTGATAGCGGAGCTCCGAATCAATGGTCGCCTGCAGAATCCCGTCGAACACCGACGTACCGCCGCGTTGTAGTGTTGCCGATAGTGACATCATCGGCAGCATCGTCCGATTGTAAGGCGTGCGCGGAGACACAGCGAGGTACTTCTGCTCCCCGTCTCCACCGAAACGCGACGCGTCTTCGAGGACCGTAACCACGAACTCCGCGTCTCCGCTCGTCCCCGATCCACGGACTTCGCCGGGGAGTGCGTCCGGTGTTGGCACCTGCGAGTTCGGCAACACCTCCATGTCGATTAGGTCGACGGCACCCTTCGTACCTTCCTTGTCGTCGGAGATGTCCGTGAACGCGATCTTATTGAGCGTCGACTCGCTGAACTCAAACTCGAACGTGAACGAAGCGTTCCCCTGATTCTCGGCCAGCGACCCCGTCCGTCGCGTCGACGGCCCGCCGATGCCGACCTCGACAGTGTATGTCCCGTCGCCTTGGAGTTGGGCGTTATCGCCGAAATGAAAGCCCATCGGCTGGGAGAGCATCGGCCACGGTGCGAACTGGTCGATTGACTCGCCGTCCTGCGTGATCGTGAGTTGCGGATTGATGTCGGGTGGGATGATTCCCGTCTGTGTCTCCCAAACGACCGGCATGAGATGGATCGAATCCTCGGGTTGAATCTCGGCCTTCGTGATCCCATTCGGCTTCATCAGCCAGAACCGGTGTGCAAACGAGTACGTGAGTGCACACCTGTACCCGCCCTGTTCATTCATCCCGGGCATTTTCATGCCCTCATAATGGGTCGGATAGTAGACTGCGTCCGGCCGGTTCTCGGGGAGCGGTGGTGCCTGCGCTGATCGCGTCTCGAACAGGCCGGTACACCCCGCGAGCCCCACAAGTGACGTGCCACCGACCGCCCGAAGTACGTCACGACGATTCATGCGTCACCTCCTGCGCGTTCTCGACCGGCTGTGCAGGTGGAAGGGCACGCAACGACCGTGGGGGGACGAGGAAATTACCACGCCGCTCCGTACGAACGTACTGCAGGATGCCGTTGTTGTTCCGCTGACCGACGGCCGACTGCTCGGTGACATCAGTCCCGTTCATCGCTTCTCTCGTGTCGACAAAATCGGTGATCCGTCGCTGGAGCGCGAGGAAGTGCAGGCTAGCGGTTCCGTCGTCGGTAGAATCGAAGTCACGTCGAAGAATGAGCGGTGAGTCCTCGTCGTCGCGAGCGCGGGCAGATTTTTGGGAGTGACCGACGACGCCCATCTCGCGGGCCGTCTCATCCGTTGGCTTACAGTCGTCGATTTTGCTGCTGGTTCCGAGATTGTCACCGGCTCCCTCGACGACATCGTTTTCGGCGTGATACGGACAGAACATCTTCGCCTCACGCTGCCAGCGATCGTCCTGGTTGTACCACTGGTTGAGGTTGAGTTGGAGCTTGGAGATGTGCTGAGTCGTTCCGCCAGCGAACGGACCTGACTGAATTGTCACCCGGTCTTCACTGGCTTGATTCTTTTTGAAGCCCGATTTGAAACCCATGAACAGGGGTGCATCCTCGGGGACCTTGTCAGCAGGGACACCCTCCGCATCGTCTGCATTCTCCGCCGGTAACCCATCCCCGATAAAGCCCGTCCGCCGGTCGGCGATGGTAAAGACATCGGTCAGTGTAGCGTCAGGCTGATCGACGCCGTTGAGCGTCGATTTGTTTCCTTTGAGGGCTTCTTCGGCACCGAGCACCACCTGTGCCGTGTTACTCGCGAGATGGACGACCGCATCGGGCGTATCGAACTCGGGTTCCTCGAACGGAGCAAGTGCTTCCGGATCGTGGAGGTCAACGTCTTCGGGAAGCGATCCGTCGAATCGGTCGAAGTATGCCGGGGAATAGCTCACCGTGAGCAGTAACCCATCTCCGCTTCGCTCGTAGGCGTGTTCGATACCTCGGAGAGCGGTGTCAACCGTTTCTCGATCGTCTTCGTTCGGTTTCCCGTCTCGTCGATAATTCAGATAGAGAAGCACGCGATGGCGCGGAGCGACGACGTTCCCGTGGTCGTCCCGTGGGAGGACATCGTTCCAAACGTGCTGACGTCGTGGATACGACGAGAGATCATCCGGTCCCGTTGGCACGTCGGCAGTCTCGCGCCCAAGACATGCACTGAAGGCTGCGGACCCGCCAATAGCCACCGCTGATTTTAGGAAATCCCGTCGCGGAATCCCCCTACTATCGGTCATCGATGCGCCGTAAGGGAGACCATCGAAAAGCAGTTTTGGTAGAATTATCGAATTCCGCTTGCCGGTCCTCGGATACGATAGTAGCCTGATGTGGCTGGTGAACGAAATAGCCGACGACGGTCCCTACAGAGGAACGCGACTTCCGTCGCATCAGAGCGGTTTAACGGCTTGGAATGCAACGTGTTCACGGATGGCGCAATAAATTGCGCCGCACCTCGTGGCGGGTCGACTCACATCCGGAGACGCTTCGTGTCGCTGGATCACGTTCGACGACAACGAGAGCGTATCCAGGTCTCGTGGGCAGTTTATTCCTCCTCGTCGTTTCCATCGCGCTGACGAGTGGTGTCAGCGGATACGTTCCCCTCGTGCTGTCGCTTTTGACGCCAGTCGAACTGCTGATCCCCCTGTTTGCTGCCGCGTTCGGCTTTCCGGCCATCGTTAGCGAACGTCGGCGCGACGAACTCGATATCCACCAGACGTACCCGGTGACTCGTGGCGAGTACGCCGCTGGAGTGTATCTGGCCCGACGAGTCCGTGCTCCTCGTGAGCATTGCTGTTCCGCTGTTGGTCGTTGCTGTCGCCGTCCCACTCTTCGGTCGTGTGCCGACGTTCCTCCTGCAATCGACGGGTCTCGATTCACCGAGATTGTACCTGCGATTCGTCGTCCTGTCGGTCGTGCTGGGTGCGGTGATGCTGGCCGTCTTTCACCTGGTTTCGGCTGTGTCGAACGACGAACACCGGGGTCTCGCCGCGATGGTTGGCGTGCTCCTACTCGTCGTCTTCGGATTCGACATCGCGTCCGTGATCGGGCTCAGTGTTGGTGGGGGAGCGACCAGTACCGCACTCGCCGTACTGAGCCCGAACGGGGCGTATCGTACGTTAGTTCTCGAACTCGTCGTGGCCCCCGTGACTGACCCGACGAGCTCACCCCACGTCGATATCGCGGCGAGTATCGGCGTTCTGTTCGCGTGGACACTGTTCTCGCTCGGACCCACGGGGCTCCTCGTCTGGAATCGGGTCGATACGTAATACTGTTGGCTATAACTGTTTCAACACATTCGCCATCCCGAGATGGCGAATATTTTGATCGACTTACAGCCGACAGTATAACTCACGAGACGATAGACTGATAGAACCGCTCCGTTAGCTGAACAGAAGGAAGGCAACGATCCCAACCGTTAGTACCGCTTTGAGGACGAGAAGTAGACCGAACCCCCGCATGCTATTGAACGCCATACTGGAGCGTCAAATGCCAGATAAAATGAGACTTACCCCGAATAAATTCGCGTGCTGGTCCGTTCGAGGTTGCGCAGGGGTCCTCCAAACACGACGGCCAGTCGTACTGTGAGAAGTAATAGGACCACCCAGTTCGGTGTGTGCTACGCGTTCGGTTCGTCAAGCTGATCCCGCGTTCCAGTAGGCTATCGAGTGGGCCCACCACCTCGCGACCGACACGCTCAGCGATGTTGACCGATTCGACGAGTTCCTCGAGTATCTCGTCACGGTTGGCTTCGCGGACGAACCCCACGAACTCCGCTGACCGAAGCCCGTGGTCTATCGCAGGATCGAACGTAGCTCATAGGGATCATCGGAAGTCATCATAGGTTCTCGCCGGACCGTTCCGGTGAGAATCTATGGACAGTTACGATAATCCCTATCAGTCACCTTGCCCAACATCAAGATCAAGGAGCTGGTTGGGCGACTCCGGCACCAACCACGCCGGGACGACTCGTGTGAGGGCGACCATCCCCGTCAGTTCGACGAGCGTCTGGGTGACGACGACCGCTGGTGCGAGCGCATAGCCCGATGGCAGCGCGAGCGCCAGCGGAAGAATGACCAGCGAGTTCCGCGTGACGGAGGTGAACACGAGTGCCCGGCTCTCGCCAGCCTCCATCCCGAGCACGCCAGCCACGAAGCGACCGAGCAGCGGCATAATGACCAAGAACGCCACGTAGACGGGGACGACCGCCGCGATCTGTCCGATCGAATCCTGTACGCGCGGCAGTTGGGAGGCGATCACGACGAACAGGGTCGCCCCCATCATCGGAACAGGCAACCAGCCCATCGTATCCTGCCACTGAGCGCCGCGCTCGGAACGTTCCGCCCAGTATTCAGTCGCCCACGCGAGCGTCAGCGGGAGCGCGATAATGACGACAAAAGCCTCGATGAACGGCCCGGCCTCGATGAACTCGGCCACCTGCTGGCCCATGAACAGCCAGAGGTACAGCGGGAGCAACAACAGCTGGATGAGCATCAGCGCCGGCGTTGCGGCCGTGATCTGTTCGGCGTCACCGCCGGCGAGTTCGGTGAACGTGATGACGTAGTCGATACACGGCGTCAACAACACCATGAACGCCCCTACGAGAATCACCGGCTCCTGCGGAAGGAATCGCGTGAGCCCGAACACGACGACCGGTACGACCAAGAAATTCATCCCTAGCGCAGCCGCCATGAACCGACCGTTCCGGAAGGCCCGTCGGATCCGGACGAACGGGATCTCGAGGAACGTGACGTACAACAGCACCGCGAGCACAGGGTTGATGAGCGGTTCCAGCACCGAGCTCGCGCGTGGAAGTCCGAGGCTGACACCAATTGCGAGGATGACACCGACGGCGTAGATACCGACTTGATTGTGCTGGACCCACTGTTTCGAGAGTTGTGTCATAAATTGAACTAAATCGTTAGCGAATCGTGATTCCCAGAACGATCACTATTCCGAGGACAACCAAGGCCGGTGCGGCGACGAATCGGATGAATCGCTCGCCGCCGGCTGACCCGTCGGGATATCGAGTAGCGACGCTCGGGCAGAGGGCAAAGAGGAGGCCAGCACCAATAAAGACGTACCCGAGCCCACTCATTCACGGATATATCAGGATGACAGGCGTAAGTTCTCATCGATACTACCCCACCACCGCCAGCGTTGGTTCCAATAATGAGGATGCTCGCAAGCAGGACACCGATATTCTGCAGGGAGGGGCCGGCGGTGGCTATCGCGACACTCATAATCGGGATCTCGAGGACGGCGCCAAACCATGGAACCCGATCGAAGAACAACGACAGCGTTGCTCCGATCTCGATGCCCCCAACTACGAGCACTAATAATTCAGGAGCCGGAAGCCCGAGCGTCCTAAAAAAGCGACCAATACATGTTCCCCCCGGCATTCGTCCCGGTTCTCGAATGGTCAAATGGACCGGACCGATCGTACTCCGGACGCACACACCGAGCCACTCTCCAATATGTTGCAGAATATTTCAGAGGAGGACGGACGCACCCGAATCAGATTTAAAATAAAACTCACTTTAGGACGATTCCCCGCCTGATTCACGATCTTCCTCCGCAAGTAGCTTCTCGCGAGATGAGTTGACATTCGACCGAACAGCATCCTCGGTGACGCCCCTGATATCGGCCCACTGGGCAACCGTGTAGCGCTCGGCTTCCTCGACGACGGTCCAGTCGACGGCTTCGTGAAGCGAGCAATCGCCGGCGACCAACTCGGCGATTCGTTCGATGAAATCCTGCTCCTCCCAGGCGAGGGCGACGTCTTCGAATCGATGATTCTCCCGATCGTAGACGGCGAACATCTGGACGGCGCCTTCGCGCTCTAGGTCGGCTCGAACGTGAGCCGGCAGCGACTCCAGCGCGGCCTCCGGGAGCGGATATGCAGGGACGTCGTGGAGTGAAGCGACGTCGAAGGGGGTCAAGCCTCGGTGTGAGATATCGCCGAATTTCATCAAGTACCCCGTCTCTGAGGCGAGCTGTGTCCGTCCTTCAAGCAGGTGTTCTGCCAGCTCTGGGTAGTCGTCTCGGTCGACCGAGCCGGTCTTGAAGATCGTCACGAAGTCACGGTCACCGCCACTGGGGGGCTGTTCTGGCATCCGTCATCATCCTCCGGTATCTGATAGCAATTCGTCAGTAGGGATCATGAGTCTGGCTCTCAGATGAGCCATCTTCGGAGGCGGATTCCCGAAGTGCCGCAGCACGATCGGCGAGCATCCGGAGCACCCAGCGCCGGCGTTGGTGCTGGTTCTCGTAGCCCACGTACTCTCGGACCGTCTCGATGTCGTGCATACAGGCGACGCCGCCACGGATGAGCCGTCGGTTGTCCGTCTCGAGGAGTGTCGTAGGAGGAAGTGCCTCCAGAATCGACTGGGGGGGGACGTTCGGACATGAGTGGCTACCGGGCTGCTGCTTTGCAGTGGTTACCCCACGAGTGGGATTCGAATACCGATAGTGGGGTAACTTGATAGACTGGGGCTGTCGTGGATCGGTGTCCCATCGGTACTTATTCCTCGGTAGTATCCGATGTTCGACGGTCGGACCGATCACCGAACAGTGGGACCATCGATGCGTCGCGGCCGTCGAGTGTCCGTTGATCTGGGGCCGACGAGGCAAACAGGGACTCCTGCTCGCCGGCATCCCCACAGCCATCGCTCGTCTGTGGCCGATCGTCGACGAAGCTCTCGCTCGTGGGGACGCCGAGTCGGCTCGATCGCTGATGGCCGACCTCGATGCCGTGATCGGTAAGCGCGGTCTCGACCGCACCCGTGGCCTCCAGTCCCTCGCTCCCGAAGACTGCCTGGCGGGGGATCGAGAGATCGAGCCGTGAATGGTCGTCTGCCGGTTCGTGATCGGACGGCCGTGAATCGTCGGTGGGCATGAGGTACCGAGGAAACTGGCGTTGCAGAATCGCCAGCTACCTCGCCCCATTCGAGGCGTTAAATTTCGTCTGTCAGCAGTGATCTTGTGGAGTCGTTCTTCCCTGTCGACTCGCCTCTGACTGGCGGTCACAGGTCGGCCCTTGCGTACGCGCCTCCCCGCGGACCGTCCCCCTCGATGTACTGTCCCTCGAGGTGGACTTCCAACGCGTCGGGTCGTCCACCGACGAAGCTCCCGATCACGGTGAACGGGGTGACCCACGGTCCCCGCCCATCGTCGTTGTCACTGGTTCGGCACGCGTTGTTGGGAATGGTTTCGACGTACACCTCGGCCGTTCGGTCGTCGACGAGGACGTGAGCGAGCGCGAACCCGTCACAGTCCCACTCGAGGTGGCCTCGCCCGTGGACAGTGAATCGGTCGCCGGCGACGGTAATCGAAAGTTCGTCGGGCTCTGTCCCGAGGAAATCCCGGGTCCGGCCCGTGCCAATCGAGAGAGTCACGTCAGTCAATCCCATCCCGTCAGCAGGATCGTCGACCCAAGGATGCTCGTTGGTCGGGGGGCTATCGACGGGTCCATCGATAACCTCGCCGTTGCGTTCCAGCGGCTCTCGGCTGGGCTCATCCTGTTCTCCATCACCGGGGGCCGTCGCTGGTTCTACCGTGTCGGTCGTGCGTCCTGAATTCGAGTCATCAGGATCGCTTCCCTCCCCGTCACCGGCGCCGACAGTTGAGGTATCGCCGTCCGGATCTGGCTGGTCAAGAATACTTGCACAGCCTGCTAGCGATACTACCGCGATTGACGAGACCGCCGCAAAAACACTTCGCCGCCGCCAGCCGCGTCGCTGGGAACGACTCAGATTCTGATGTGGGTGGTCTGGACGGAGCCGACGACGCGAGGACATATCTCGTCTATTTCGTCCTTAGCGTTACTCTACCAAGTAATTTCAGAGGGTGCGCGAACCGCAACTGTGCGTCCTCCCGTCGCGAATCACGGCCGTTCATCGTCCGGGAGTCGCGGCGTGTGGGTGCTCGCTACGGTTGGACTGACGAACCGGCGAGCGCGATGCGGGACATCGAGTCCGTCGGTCACCGGCAGAAAGATCGACTCCTGAGTACCGAGGATGATCGACGCGAGCAACTCGTGTTTACACATCACCCGCCACGGAGCGCCGGCCTTGAACGGGCACAAACAGACCAACCCATCGGTCCACGGAAGCAACGGATATCGGCTTCCACTCGCGTACTCACCGACGAGCAGTGGAGCCGGCAGGTCGAGCCCGTACTCGCTCGAAAGCGCTCCTTCCTCGGCTTTCCCACTGGAGAGATCCTGCTCGCGAAAGACATATCGAGACGGGAGATTTCGCTCTCGGGCGTATGTCTCGGGATCTTGATCGGAATCGAGGGCGATCACCCCGATGAATCCGTTGTGCTCGCAGAGATCTTGGTCCTCTGGCGTCTCGCCGGAACTGTTGTCGATGAGCGTGCCATACGAGGAGCGCTTAAGCACCGAACAGAGATTGAGTCGAGGAATCAGTGTCCGGTACCACGTCTCCCGGCGGTCGCGCTCTGATCGGAGAGCAGCCCTTGGATCCGCAGCTGAGCGAGCTTGCCGAAGGCGATAGGCGAGAAACGCCGGAGCATCGACGAGTGCATCCTCGTCGTCATAGCTCTCGAAGTACGGCGCCTCTTCGGTGAGACGGCGCTGGCAGGTTCCCTCGGCATACTGCATCCCGAGTGGCTTCGCTCGCCCTGCATGATGCCAGGGGTCGGACTCAGCCGCGTCGCGCTCTCGGGAATCGTAGTTCGTCAGGAGCTGATCGTACCGAATCGCCCCACCTGCCATGAAATCCAGGCGAATACGATGTTCGACCGGCTCGATGGCCGGCGGGTCGGTTTCGACGTCGTAGTCGTAGGCTGCGTCGATATCGGCTAGTGACCCCGGTGGCAGCCTCAGCGACGGTAGCATCGACGAAGAGGCGTGGATGTGTCTTCGTGGCATCTGAATCAATCACTGTTTCTGGACTCGGTCCACATCCCGTTCGGGCCGATAAAGCTGCGAGAGGATCAGATGTGTACTCAGAATCCGACGAGGAGACTGGCGAATTGATCGAGCCGGTCGTCGAGTCGCTCTCCGCCGTACACCGTGGTCTCGCGCTCATAATAGTCGGCGAGTTCCGAAGCGTCGGTCGAGAGATGTCCTGGCTGGGTATCGGTGGCAATGGTGAGCGAGCAGACGGGGGCATGGGCGGCCCGAATCTGATCGATGACGTCGTCGACGCTACTCGGCTCGCCGTCGGTCACGGCAACGATGAGGGGTTCGTCGCGGTGACCCTCGACGAGTTGGCGTGCAAGTCCGAGAGCGTCCGCCAGCGGCGTTCCCCCACCACAGTCCGTGTCGAGTAGTCCCGCTTGGACGTGGCGGGTCTCAACAGAGAAGGGCTTCACGAGCCGAGCGTGACTGTCGACGAAATCGACGATCGCCACCTCGATCCCGAGCCCCTCTGCGGCGACGGCGAACCGCGCCAGCGCCTTCGTCGCGACCTCGATCTTCGGGGGCTCGCCGTTTCGCATCGAGCCCGAGCGGTCGAGGACCAGCACCAGTGCGTAACGTTTCTCGCGGCCCGGCGTGTCGACCTTGCAAACCCGGGGATCACCGATCAGAAGCCGGTGGCCTGCGGTGGTGTCGTATCCACCGGCGGTCAATCCTCGCCGGACACCACGTTGCCGGTCGAGACGGAGCTGTTTCTCGAGTGTGCCAGCAACCCGGGCAGCGCCGTCTTCGATGTCGGCCCACATCCCCGGTGGTGCATGGTCATCAGCGATGGGAACGAGCTCTAGTTCGTCGAGCTGGCCTGGCCCCCCAGATGTCCCGCCGGCCGCCTGGTTGTCGTCTGGATCACTCCGATCGAGCCGGTGACCGAGGTCCCCCAGCTCACGCTCCAGCGCGTCGGTGTCGATGCCCTCCCGATCTGCCTCGTCGTGAGCCGCGGTCCGATCTGCAGTGAGTGCTTCCTCGTAGGTGTCCGTCTCGTCAGCAGGATCTCGATCGAGAACCTCAACGTGTGCCGGCTCGGGATCGGCCGTGGATTCCGAGCCGTCCTCAGAGGCAGTACTCGCAGTTGGGGCCTCGCCTTCGGCGTGCTCGTGGCCGTAGTCACGCTCATCGTGAGAGTCAGTCGTCTCTCCAGATGAGCAGTCGTTACGAGGAGCGCCGCTGGCGTCGAAGTCTCCAATAGTCGACTGTTGTGCGGTATCAGAGCTGTCATCCACCTCGTCACCGCTGGAGGGACGCTCACCGTACGAGGACTCGGGTTCTGTGTCCGGGCACCCGATGGAACGAGCGAGTGCCCGCGCTCTGGAGTCGAGAGGCTTCGAGGTCGGCAAGGGGTGGTCTCCATCGCTGCCCACCGATGATGATGATGATGAGTCGTCGGAGTCTGGGACTGGGGTATCGACGGTGTGGGCGTTCGGATCGTCAAGGCTGGGTGTCTCGTCGAGGTCCCCATCAAGCCGATCCGGCGTGATTGTAGGCTGGTCGAGGACGTCCTGGAACGAATCGTCCGTTGCGCTCCGTTCGACCTGCGGACGCTCGTGGCCCTGTCCGTCGGTTCCCTCGTCGCTCGATGGGTCAATTTCAGTCTCAGAACCAGCTGTTTCCGAGCCGTCCGAGTCCGGCGATGAGACGGAGTCCACAGCAGTCTCTTGATCATTGCCCTCTATTGGCGACTCGGCGGATGCTTCGGAACGGTCCTCGAGGAGCGGGAGGATCGCCGACTGCCAGATCTCGACGACGAGCCGAGCTCGCCGTACGGATGCGGTCTTATCGTGGCTGTGGGTGACCTCGTCGCGTTCGGCGCTCCGAATCGCGAGGGCATTCCTTGCCAACCTCTGGAGCGCTTCCTGAACAGTATCGAAGCCCTTGGCATCCGCCTCCGACGCGAAGACGATCCGTTCGTCGTCTTCGTCCAGGAGTACCCCCGTGATGCCCGTCGGATAGATCGCCCATTCGTAGAGCGCGCTCGTCACGGCGTCCCAGAAGGAGAACCGAACCTGCTCACCGTCGGGAATATCGTCGGGTACTTGCGAATGGATCCGGCGGGTGAGTTCGAGACGAATCTCAGCGTTGTCACTGAAGTTCGCCCCTTCAACGGCTTCCTGTTCGATGGCCCCATCCTCGATGATGTTGATGAGGTCATGGACCTGCTGGCGATAATCGGGATCGATCTCGGTTTCGAGGAGTTCTGCGATGGGGCCGATAGCCGTCTTGAGGATATGGAGCAGTTCGTGAAAGGCGAGCCCGAACTGGTGGGCGTGATCGGCGGTCAGTTGATCGTTCACCGGGATTCGGTCCAACGGCGCCGGTTGGGTCGTCACGAGGACGAGAAATTCGGCGTCAACGTTCTCGAGGAGCTGTTCGGCCTGCTGCTGCTCGAATTCAGTTGCATCGCTGGCTACGAGCGCATCGAGATTGGCAGGAAGGACCGCAGCGGTTTCGACAGCCGACGTGAGAACGACCTCGACATCGATTCCCGGTGGCAGATGACCACAGACGAATGCACGAAGTCGCTCTGTTCGTCCAGACGACGTCCGCACTTGAGCAGTTACGTCAGGGACGAATCTCTGTGCTGTAGGCCCGGTGAATGAAGTGATATTGAACATGGTGATAACGAGAAGCGCGTAGCCTCCTCGTTCATTTCCAAGTGATAAACGCCTGCAGAGCGTTACCCCACGAGCGATAGAATATCTAATTCGTGGGGTAACCTAAACGACTATAGATAGTCGTTGAGCGTCTCGTAGGTGTCGTCGGGATACTGATTCGGCTCGGCGACTGCCCACACCTCGTTCTTGACCGCTGCCTTCGGAGAAGCGCCGTCCTCGATGTGCTCACAGAGAATCGTCAGATTTCGCGTCGAGAGCGTCGGCCAGTTCTCGTTCTGCCGGGTCTGGTGGGCGAACTGGACGATCTTCCGCAGCGTCCCCCGGTCCACAACCTCGTGACTGGCGTTCACCTGTGCATCCAGCGTCGCGACCTCCTCGTCGACATCCTGAATGTAGGGCTGTTCGAGTGCCCGGAACCGACCACGAGTGGCCGAGTTCATCGGCTCGGAATCCCGGTACTCACGGGTTGGCGGATTCATCGTGATCACGATTCGCGCCGACGGATGGGGTTCGACCAGCTCGCCGTGCGCTTTCACGAGAAGTTTGCCCTCGTTGAGCAGGCGATGAAGCGACATCGCGGCGCCGGCCCGCATCACGGGGAATTCGTTGAGTACCAGTACCGATCCATTCAGTAGCGCTTGCTTGGCCGGCCCGTTCCGAGGCGCGATCAGACCGTCCTCGGTGGGCGTGAGCGGTCCGAACAGGTCCTCCGTGTGGGTTGCCTCGTCACAGTCCACCGAGACGTAGCCACGGTTCGTCCGGTGACACAGGTACTTGACGAGGTAGTTCTTCCCGGAGCCGCGTGGACCCACCAGGCGGACCGGAACCAGCCCACGGGCCAGTTTCTTCGCGAGCAGTTCGTCCAGTGGAAGCTGGAGACGCGGCTCCGTCGGAATCGCTGGGGGAACCACTTCTCCCGATACATCGACCGGCAGGGCGTCGTCACCCGCCTCGGGATGGGTCGCAGCCTTCGGGACATCGGGATGGTCAGGATGGTCGAGGACGTGTAGACCTGTCGGCACCGGGTCCTGTTCGTTCCGGCCAATATCGGAGATATACTGGGCCTCAACAGCGTCCGGCTCAAGCCCCTCGGACCGATAGCGGGGTTCGCCGACAGGCTCGGTGGCGGCGGTGATATCGACCACCTGGGCGGCCCCTCGACTCGTCGTCTCATCCACGCGTCGACCGTATCGGATGTCGGCACTCCGGGCGAGCCACACGCCAACCGGGACGTGCCGGGGTGCCGCCTGGATGATCGCCTCGGCGCGACTCTCGGTTAGCGTCCCGGTTAACCCGGTGAGATCACCGACATCGGCGTCCACGAGATCGGTGAACGTCGCGTAGCCGGCGTCACGGAGTGCGGTCGCGATACTCTCGGTGACGACCTCGAGGGCTTGAAAGTCAGCAGTACCCATAGCGTCAGCAGGAGCGCCGAAGGCCTCGGTTATCACGTCCGGCACCTCCCCCTGGAGAGAGACTCCGACGATGGTCGTACTTCCACCGGTCCCCCGGTCAAGAGTGAAAATCCCCTCAGCTACACCAGCATCGATGAGGTCCGCGGCCTCCTGATCGCCGATATCGACGTAATCGCTGACCCGGAGGGTCACGCGTTCGAGCGGGACACTCCCTCCCTCGCGCTTGAGCAGACGATGGACGAGGTGTGAGAGGACGACAAGCGGTTCGGGCCGGTCGACAGCTGAATCTGACTCGGATGAGGACATGGGTAGGAGACGGAACCCACGAGGGAATCCCGCCACCCGATTGTGGGTTGGTAAATTCGGCGGTCAGGATGCGTCGGAGAAATGGTCAAGCCGGCGTTGGCCGCAATCGTGGAGCGGTTGTACGCCTCCAGCATTTCGAACGGAGCGATCACACTTAGAACTGATACCGATCTTCGACCGTTTCGACGAAATCGAACGCCCTGACCAACTGGACGCGATCCTCGTAGCTATGTTCGGTCAATGCCCGCTCGGTCCCTCGAAATGCGGCTAGATCATGCGTATAGACGGCGACCGAGTCAGCGTCACCATGTTCAAGAAGCATCGCCGTCGCGCCACCAACCTCGGCATCGGCCTGCTCGATGTCGTGCTCGGGTCGGTCGTCAGCGGCAGCGATGTATCGACGGACCATGTCCATCGTCGCCGAGACCACGGGGTTCGTGTAGTCGACGTCCTCGAGGACCTCCACCCACCCGGCCTTGATCGCGTCATCGATCGGCGGCGTCCCGTACGGATAGGTTGCTGGCGTCAGCTCCTCGTATACCCGTGATGGCAGGAGAAGAACAACATCGTGGGTTCGGACGGCTCGTTCGAGCAGGTCGACAGTGTCGTGTCGCTCGAAGGCGACGAACAGATTCGTATCGATGACGTGTGCCTCCACGTCCGGAAAGAGCGAGTCCGACACGTCGACTCACTCCCCGCTACGTTCCTCGACCGCCGCGTCCAGCTCGTCAACGTCGGGGCTCGCTTCGAGATCGGGATCCACATCCAGGAGCACGTCGCGCATCTCCTGCAGGATCGTCTCGGCTTCGAGCACGGGGAGGTCCTGCTCGCGCGCCATAATCCGGGCATTCATTCGGCCCTGAACGTAGTCACGGGCGTACTCGAGGGCGGTCGCAAGGCCGCTGACGCCGTGCCGGTCGAGAAACAGCTGAATGTTCTCGTTCGTCCCGCGTCGGGCGAGCGCGACGAACAGGGCCGGCGTAATCCGATAGGAGTCCTCGTCTGTCCCGACGCGGAGGTCGATCTGGCGGGCCCGGTATCGATGCGGCTGGGTGTCGGTCATGCGCTCGAGAATACCACTTTCGACGAGGTGTTTCACGTCCTCGTAGACGGTCGTCGTGGAACTATCGAGCCCCTCGGAGAGCTCCTCGACCGTCGGGATATCGAGCGTAAGTACCCGGGCATAGATCTGCGCATACCGCTGGTTCGTCACGACATCGGAGATAGCGAGCATCGCATCGAGCGGATGTGAGTCCCGAGTAGCCGCGTTCGACATATATTTCACTTTCCGCGGATTCTATAAAACACTGTCGCCGGACGATGCTTTCGAGAGTTAATCGAGTTCATCAAGCTTCCGCTGGACACAGTCGTGGAGCCGTTGTGCGCTGCTGTCTGAGAGACCGGCCTCAGTGTCGACCTTGATGCCGGGAACGTCGACGATGTCCTCTAGCGCATCGCTGAGGGTCTGTTGGTCGTCTGCGAGGACCCGCTCGTCCGGTTCCTCGACCTGCCGGTCGTGTTCTTTCAGCGCGAGCTGGATCATCATGACCGGTTTGCGGAGGAGTTCACCGGCCACCTCGGTGTACTCTTGATACGTATCCGACGCCAGCGAGCCCTCGTATGAATCGAGGAGTGCGATCAGTAGCGACAGCTGAAGATTATACACAGTTGGTCGGGACGCTGGCGAGGCGAGGGTCGTCGCCCGATCGGCAGCGGCCTCGGCGTACGTCGCGGCCACGCCCCAATACTGGTAGCACGTGGCTGTGTCGAACGGGAGTGTCTCGAAGTCGTAGGCGATGGCCCGAGTGCGGCGAATCGCCCGGTCGACGTCGACGAGTCGGTCGGCGACATCGTCGTAGATCGCCTTCCACCACTCGTTGATCGGAACTCGGTCGTTCGCCCGCTCGTGAGTGGCGTCGGTCGCCCGGCCGTAGTGCCGGCGCGTGTAACGCTTCCCCGTATCGGGAACGACGGTACCAGTCTCGGGGAAGTAGAGGATGGGCTTCGCCCACAGCGTCTGCGTCCCACGGAAGTCGTACCCGGTCTCGAAGCCGCCGTACACGATCAAATCCGTCTCGTCCGAGTCGGCAACACTCGTCACGCCGTCGGTATCGTCATCGAATTCCGGGTACTCACATCCGGAGATGGTGTGTTCGAGACTGGGACAGACGACGAACATCTTGAGGAGGCCACCCCAGTCCCGGTAGCTCGCCCAGCCGAACGCCGCAGTCTCACCGCGTTGCTGGAGCGCACCGATGATAGGGAGATACGCCTCCTGTGGGTTGATGATCGAATATCGGTCCGAGGCGATCTGCCAGCGGAACTTGACGTCGTAGCCGAGGGCACACAGCGCCTTCCGGCGCTTGTCGACGATGTCCTGGTGGTCGCGGATGCGAACTAACGGGTCCGACGACGCTCTCGTCGCAAGCTCGTCAAGTGAACACTCCGCAGCGTCTTCGAGCACGTCGACATCCAATCCGTGAATGTCGCGAATTGCTTGGGTGTCGACAGCCCCGTCGATGTCGACGAACTCGTTGGTCGCCCAGAGCTCCCCGGAACTCGCCTGTGGGAGCGTCGCGATGACATCCTTCATCGACCGGGGATCGGGATCGAGACACCGAGCCTCCGATGAAACCGCCTCAGGATACTCGCCCGGATCAGCAGGAGTGAGGCCAGCAAAGGAGAGGGTCGTCTCACGGGCGAGCAGGTCTGCGACCGGAACGGTCGTCGCTATCGAGCGTGGCGCGTCATCAGCGGTGGCTGGGTCTGGTTGTGTTGGTGTGGACATGATGAACGAAGGCGAAGTCCGCTCTCGTTGGATGGAGAACGTAGCGAGTCCGCCCCTCAGCCAATTCAGGGCGCTAAATCACTAGGAGCGTGCAGTTCATGGCTTTCCAGAGGCGGTGATCGAAGGGTTATCCTCGACTGCTTCCTCGTTCCTGTCCTCCTCGTCGGTGTCCTCAGTCACGAGCGTCTCCTGGTCGTCGTCGAATTGAGGAATGTACTCCTCGCCCCCGAACCATCGAACGAGCGTCGGTCGAAGGCTCCGAATCGTCTTGGCGGTCGATTCGCCGACGTGGTCGACCGTCGTGAGCGAAGTCGCATAACAGGCCCAGGCGGCGAACTCGCCCATCGTCTCGAACTCCTCTCCGAGCGCACGTTTGGCCGTCGACGAGATGAGCCGTCCATGTGTCGAGAGCCACTGCTTGGAGAACGGCTCGGCCGCCGGGTCGCGCTCACCACGTCGAATCGTCTGAAGTCTGGCCAGATTGCCATGGGTGTTACCCTTTTTCCAGAGCACCTCGTCATACCGGCGGACTAGCGCGAGTTCATCGGCGTAGGTGATCGTGTCCAAGTCGATGGTCTCGATCTCGACGTCCGCAGGCGCAGGAGCGGTATTCTCCGGATAGTCCCGATGCAGGTACTGCTCCCGATAGCTCGACTCGCGGAGGTCCTGGAGACGAACCGACCATTCATCGCCCGTGAGTTCCCGGCGAACGAAGTTCTCTGCGAAGAGGTGGTAGTCGTCGACAGCGACTTCGAGTCCGAGTGTCAGCGCGAGTAGCGCGATGGCGAGCTGGCAGGCACGTTCAGGAGCTGCGTCCGGTCCCCAGTCGAAGCCGCCAGGCGACACTGGATGGACTGAGAGGTGCTTGTCGAGGAGATCGTCGCCGGCGTAGACGAGACAGCCCCCGAGGGTTCGCTCGCCCCGGTACCGCCGAGCACGATTCGTCGACCGTGAGTAGCTGGTTTTCATACGCGATGGATGCCGAGGGGGGTGGTCACGTCTCGATCCGTGGGGCGAGCATCCGGATCATCGATCCGTCCCCGTCGCCGAGATCGTACGAGAGCATCGCCGGGAACTCGGTCCCGAAATCGATCGTCACCGCAGTTCCGGCGGGGATCGTCCGCACGATTTTCTTCATGTAGTCCAGGCTGAACAGCGAGGACGCCTCCGCGAGGGTGACCGCCTCCCAGTCGTCGACATCAATCCGGAAGTCGACGCTATCTGTGTCCCCCTCGGCATCGATCCGGAACACTTCCTCCTCGGGATCCATTCGGAAGCCGACGTGGTCAGCAACCAGATCGGCCGCTTTCACCCCCTGGCGGAGCGTGTCACGGTCGACGGTGACGCTCGCTGGTAGCTCCAGTTCGGGGAGCGTCGGTTCCGACCGAATCGTCGCCGGGCCCAGACAGGCCATCTTGAACTCAAGGCCAGCGACGGCCACGACCAGCTTCCGGCTCTCGGTGTCGAGGTGAAGTTGGACGAGATCGCCTTTGTTTGCGAGCGAAACCGGATCCCAGAGCCGGTCGAGATCGACTCCGATGACGCCGGGAGTCGCGTCGTAGGACTCGAACGCGCTCGCCGAGAGATTGAGGTCATCCATCGCGACGTTCGCGGGGTCGACCGCTCGGACGCGGATGCCCGTCTCGTCGATTTTCACGCGGGCCTCATCGACGGTCGCCCTGAGTGCCCGCAAAATGTTCTTGAGTGGCTCCGACTGGATCGCCGCCCGGAACATTTTCGGTGGACCTGTGAGAGTCGACTCGTCCGTCTCCTCCTGTTCGGACGGCGGGGGTGCTCCCTCGTCGGTCGATGCTTGGTCGGTCGTCGGTTCGTCTTGCTGGCTGGTCGCTGACGGGTCAACAGGGGAATCCTCGCTCTCGTCGGTGTCAGCGCTCTCTGGAGTTGCTTCTGTACTCATAGTTAGTGGTAAGAGTAGCCACTAGGAGTGAAAGATGAGAGTCTAATCGAAGATGCAATAGATCAACTCTACCTCTCACCCAGTCCCTTACGGGATAATAAATCTCGACTATCGAACGCTAGCCTGGAGGTACGGTCGATAAGGACAGAACAATCAGCTATCAAGGAGTCATTGGAGCCGAATAGTAGTCCCGTCGCGATCTAGAATATGTTTGTCGACCATGCGATCAATAGCATCGTCGACTGCGTCCTTCTGGTCGTGCGAAAGCGTTCTCACATTCGAGAGGACGCGCTCTCGGATTGCCTCGACCTGGTCGATCCCATCATCAACAGCTCCCAGAACAGTATACTCGACCTCGAACTCCGTCGCGAAATCTGCAATACGGGACGTAAATGTGTTTGGAAGCCCTGACAGAGAATTGACCGCCATCTCGATAGTGAACAGCGGATGGGACCGGTCCCGGATCTGTCGTGCTTCAGTCGAGCCAGTGTTGAAGGGTCGCTGTTCGTCAATCTCGTTGAGAATCGACTCGTAATCGAGCCCACGCTGGGCGTACTTTCGCATATCCTCGATATCGCGTCGTCGGCCACTCGCCAGGTCACCGCCGGAGACTGCTTTCAGTAAGAACATATCTTCGTCAGAGAGAATGAATGCCGTCGCATAACTGCCGGACCAGAACGTCTCAGCACGGTCGTGCATTCGATCGGTAATCCACACCTTCCCGACGACTTGCCGTTCGAAGAGATCCACCCGGAACCCGCGCTCGTCATGCCGGAGTTCGACGGTTTTCCCCACATCCTCAAACGATTCCGTTGGCTCGTCGACCACCGCGAATCCCTGGGACTGCAGCGCCTGATAAACGTGCTCGAACTCGGAAACAACACCCAGGGCTAGGTCGATATCCTCGGTCTGATCTTTCAGCCCCCGTACTGTCATCGCGGACCCCCAAGGAGGTATACGGTAACGGGCTCCGAGAGCCAGCTGTCGAACTCTTCGAGAAACACTCTGATCGCCTCACCTCCTTTGAACACGGTCATGATACCTCGTACTGCTCTTTGAGAGCCATAAATTCTGACTCACTCGGGAGGAAGACCGGAAGGTTGTCCGAGACATCGAATTCTCCGCGGAGGGGACGGTACAAGGCAGCCACTATTGGTTCCAGATCGTACCAGCGTGCGGTCTCTGTCAGCGTCTGCTGGTCGATATCCAACTTCTCGATCAAGAGCATGGAATAACTGACTCGGCGCGAATCACTGTCGAGGACGAGGGTATGGCAGACAACGTTGGCAGGCGTGAGTACCTCGTCGGGGGCATACCAGAATGCGGGTTCGCCAGCGAGGAAGAACTGGAGGCCGTACTCCTGAAATTTCGCGAGGCCGGTTATCTGCCAGTCAGCTGTTGTTTGCAGTGCAGTCGTATCATCGGGCGTCTGTACACGGACGAGTGCCCGCTTCGGGTCGCACCACTCAACGTTCGCACTCGGGGCGATCCCTCGAACCCGTGATCGGTGGTCGTGGCGCACGACGGCACGAGCGAACTCGAGCAGCGGCCAGAGGTCTTCGCTCAACGCGTACTCCGGGCCAGACGGCGACAGCATCGCTCTATTCTTGAGTGGCGACAATGCATTGTGAACGCCTTGGCGAGTAATCCCGAGTCGACCCGCGATATCGGTGGCACGGCGCGGTTCGTCGAGATACCAGCACACCCGGAGCGTGGCGGGCGAAAGCAGTTCAACCCAGTCAACGTGGCCGAGCTTCGACCGGAGATCTCGATACGCTTCAACGACCGGGTGGTCAGTCGCTCGGATCCGACGCTGGTTGTGGGACGCTCGGGTTTCAGTCACCAGGCCCTCGGACTGCAGCTCGTCCAGTATCTCATAGAGGTGGGGTTGAGAATACTCAGTCTCACCTGCGAGTTCAGACGGAGTTGCTGTCCGGCCAGCACTCAGTACGTCCAGTACAGCAAGTCCGGCCTTGGTGAGCATCGTTGTAAACTATATTACTCAGTCGTATAAATATGTTTGTGGAATTTTGTTTACAATCTGTTGGGGGAATCCACACGCCCCTTATCACCCCTCATAGAAGGCGAACTGGCGGGAGTTAATCACACTCCGGGCAGAACGCTTCGTACACGCCAAGTGTCTCGTCCAACGCCCACGACCCATCCGACCGGAAGGTGACTCCAGCCCGGACGATGGCGTGAACGACCGAGTGACCACATTCTAGACAGGGATCTCCCGGTTGCCACCCGACGGCGGCCAGATCAAGCATCATCTCCGTACTTCCCTCGTGGCCGGAGTCTCCGGCAGTCATGGGGACCTCCGTTCTGTATCGGTCCGAGCACTGGACTCGGGAGTGGGCCACGCCGGCAGAGCGAGTTCCTGGAGATCCTGCCAGACGTGCTGGAGACTGACATTGGAGATTCGAGCGGCCGCCGCGAGCTCCGCTTGAGTAACTGCCCCGTAGCCGTTCAGTTCTCGCGCTGCGAAGTATAGACAGCCAGCGGCGACGCCGGCAGGTTTGCGTCCGTTCGCGAGGCTGGCAACGGCCTCCGAGTCACAGAGGTGCGCCGCTCGCTCTTGGACCCGCTCCGAGGCGTCGACGGCACTGGCCAGCCGGGGGAGAAAGTCGGCGGGCAACGCCGGGGGAATCCGAAGCGACAGCTCCCGATTGAGCACCCCGTACGCCAGCCGGACCTTCCCACAGTCGACTCGAGCCGCCTCGGCGATTTCGTCGAGAAAGCGGGGCAGTCGACGGCGGCAACACGCCGCGTACACGGATGCGCTCGCCAATGATTCGAGGGACCGACCGCGAATCAGATCCGCCGACTGTGACTCGCGAAACAGCTGCCCCGCCTCGGCCTGGATGCTCTCACCCACGCCCAGCGCCCCACCGATCCGACGGATCTCGGCGAGACCGTGTGCGAGGTTCTGGTCGGCCTTGCTCTCGAAGCGTGCTCGTCGGTTCCAGCGGCGGAGTCGACGCAAGCGGGCTCGGGTCGCAGCCGGGAGTTCGCGACCGTGGCCATCGCGGAACCGACCGATTTCGGCAGAGATCCCCCAGTCGTGACGCATTGGAGTTACTGGCCCGCCGACTCGGCGCTGCTCTGCTTCGTCGTAGGGCGTCCACTCCGGGCCGTGGTCCAATCCGGTATCCTCAACGATCAGACCGCAGTCAGGACAGTACGTCTCGGTGTCATCGCTGACGAGTTGCACCTCATCACATTCTGGACAGCAGTCAGACGCCTTCGCCGGCGTTTCGTCGGCGGCGTCGACGTGATGACGGGAATCGGTACACTGGTCGGTCGAAACAGTCGCGTAGCTGGTCGAATTGAGGGACATCTGGGAAACCGACCCGATGAGGGCCGAGGGTTGATCGTCAGTCAGTTAGTCGCGGGCCTGGTCGGCGAGATCTGGCGGGAGTGGTGGGTCGAACGTGTCGTGGAAGGCGAGACAGACCCGGTCCTGCCAGGCCGCGTATTCGTCGGGCGGTGTCTGCTCGAATCGCTTCACACCGATGCCGGACTCACGAGCGAAGGCCTCGAGATCGATCGCCTCGATGCTCGTGATGGCTCCCGTCGATAGCGCCGGTGCGGCTGCTGCGGGTAACGGTCGCTCGATCCAGCCGTCGAAACAGCCGTCGGTCGAGCTGATCACCACGACGCCGTCAGTCGAACCGACGAACAGCCGCGTGGTGATCCGAGCGAGGTTTCGGTACAATCGCGGTGGAATCACGAGCACCAACTGGTCGGTATCGATCGTCTCGATCCGACCGTGCTCGATGATGTGTCCGTCGATTTGCCAGCGCTGGCGATCATCGAGCCAGCCACCGGTCTGGAGTCGGCCAACAGCGGCCTCAAGAAACGCGCGGGTCTGGTACCCGATATAGCCAGTTACCGTCGCGTAGAAGCTCACGAGGCCCTCCAGAAGTACTCCTGAGTGCCGCAGCTCACGCTTCCCGCGAACGAGCCCGGTCGGCTGGCTGAACTGCGACTCGTCGAGAACCAATCAGTAGTGGACATCGGCAGGCACCACCCAGAGCGAGTCGCAATCACGGTCCCCGATGTACCGATCGACCGCCGCTCGAGAGCGGAGGCCGGCGCCGTGTTCGTCGTAGACCCAGACCGACGGCCCAGCGAACTGTCCAAGCCGGTAGCAGTCATACCGGGCCAAGTCGACATCGTCCATCACCTCGGCCGGGTCGAGCCTGTCGAGCTTCTCACGAAGTGTCGCGATGGTCTCGACGAACCACGTTACTTGCGCCTCGACCGCGTCGTCCAGCAGTTGTTCACCGGTCACTGACGACAGCCGATGAGCGGGATCGAGCCCACCGTAGCGAGAGTGGTCACGATAACGGGCGGTCGATTCATCGAGCATCTTGTAGTAGTCGAAGGCAGTACTCGCACCCTCACCAATCCCGATCAGCCGGTCAAGCGCGAATCGGGCGACGTCGACCGCCTCGGTCGGGTCGGGTGCAGGGACGAGTACACGGATGAGCATGTGCATGATCGCCGTTCCTCGCCCCCTTCGGGTTAGATAAACCGGAGCCCTCAGGAGAGGCGGTCGATCTGCACGGAGAGATACTCCTTGAGATCAGCCACTGTGGACTCGGAGACTGCCGACGCACCGAAGTCGCTCCGAAATCCATGCCGGAGTTCGTCGCTCTCAAGGATCTCGACGCCACGTTCGAGTTGTGCTCGGAGCGAATCCCCATCCCCTCGGTGGAGATGTGGCGTCACCGCATCGAGATCGATCTCCTCGGCAATGGCGAGGACGTCACGGAGGTCGGTTTCGCGACCGCTGTGGAGTTTGGCAGCGACGAGGACTGCTCCGTCGACCACGCGAGCGGTAGTCGTCGCGGTGCCACCGCTAATCTCCTGCTGAGCGCTGTGTTTGTGGAGGTAGTCGAACGACCACTGCGCCTCCGTTTGTCGGCACCCGAGGCCGTTCACGAGGAGATCGAAACCGATCGGTTGCTGGGGGGACAGTCGCTTCTCGTACTCGACCACTTCCGTATCGTAGATCCACTCCTTCGCGTGGCTGTCGGTCTCCTCGAAGTCGCGGGTTTCGAGGAACTCGACGACCGCGGCTTTCTCCTCGGGTAGGACGACGATATCGAGATCCGTCGAGAACCGCGTGTTGAAGGCTGAAACCGCATACCCACCGACGAGGACGTATTCGAGATCGCTCTCGTTGAGCTCCTCGAGCAGCTCGATCAGCGCGGTACTGCGGTCGTCGAAGCTCACGAACGAACCCGTTCCGACTCGCGGTAGGCCACGTCGAGATCGAGGTCGTCGTACATGCGATCGAGCATCGACAGCGCCGACTGGAACTGCGCGTAGTGCTCGCGCATGTAGGCGACGGTCTCGTCGCGCGGGACGACTGGGTAGCCGTCGACGTGGTCGACCTCGAGCGTCGGTCGGGGATCGAGGACGATCTGGAGCGGGCCATCGAGTCCGTCCCGTGGCTGTCGCTCGAACGCCGTCGGCAGTCCGAACCGCTGGAAAAAGCCCTGCCACGCCTCGACGTCCTGCTCGCAGACGGCGAGAAACAGCGGATAGTCGTCGGGATCGCGACCGACCTGGTAGCCACCCTGCGTCCAGACGTAGACTGCATCGATCCGGGCGAATGCGAACGGCCAATCGCCGAACTGCGGGAGGACGTACGCCTCCTCGATGGACGGCGGACTCACGCCAGCACTCGCCACCAACAGGTCGCATGCCGCCTCGTGAACGCGATCCTCGGTGACGAACAGACCATCGTCGTACGCGAGATAGCCCGCGTCCTCGAGCCGGTTCACCGCCTGTCGAACCGTCTCGTAGGGTGCGTGGAGGTGCTGGGCGACCTGCCGGATCGAATCTCCGGACTCGATCGCGAGCAGCACGCGGGCCGCTGTCTCATCGAACAGTTCGTACATCTAATAGTTACCAATAATCCGGTAATCCTCAAAAGTCTTACTCTGACAGGGACGCCACAGAGGTCTGGATATGACGCCGAGGGAGAGTTCTCTACGAGTCGTTATTCCCCTGGACCGTCTCTGCACCGACGCCTTCGACCCCGACATCAACATGATGGTGGACGACCGGACGGAGTGCCCCGAGGATGACCTCGGCCTCCAGCGGCGAGATGTCCAGGTCCCGCGCCATAAGCTGATGTGTGACCTCGCCGCGCTCGCGAGCGACGGCGTAGGTGAGCGCCGTCGCGAGGCCGGCGATCCCGTGGCGGTCGGTGTAGGCGTCGATGTCTTCGTTTCCGTCGCGCCGCCCAACAGCGTCGACCAGCATCGGCGTGACCGTGTAGGTGCGATCGCCGCGGTCGGCAGAGAGCGAGAGCTCGATGTCGACGGCTTCGTACTCGCGCGGTTGCTCGTCGGAAACCACAGCGAGAACACCCGCCTCCTGGAGTCGGTTGACGTAGCTGTAGGCCGTCCCCTGCGGGAGGTCGAGAGCGTCCATTGCTTCCCGAACCGTCGCAGGGCCCTCGCAATGGACATAGGCGTACAGGCGAGCCAGCTGGGGCTCCTCGAGAAGGTCAGCAACCGACAGGAGATCGCGAACGACATCGCCGTCCCGGGCTGTGCGTGACATGAGTCCGGTCTGATTACGGATTACGGATAAACTATAAAGTATTTTGGGGACGCGAGCGGCTCAGCGATCTCGATAATGGGTGTGGGATCGGTGTGGGGTATTCCTCGAAAACACTCGAATAGAGGCTTCTAGCGGCGACACACCTATGCGTCGCTGGGAGGAGTTGGAAGTGAGGCTGGCTAGAGCCTCACAATGCAATTGGAGTATTGCAATGAATAGTAGCAACAACCGCGATAAAAACCTATCGACGACGATAGAGGCGACGACACAGGAAGACCCCAATGGGACCGCAGACCCGCGGACCGACGCCCGCCGCTCACCCTACTTTCGGGACTACCGGAAGGAACAGGAGCGCCGCCGCTCGACCGACACGGCCGAGACGACCACGCTGGTCACCAGACTGGCAGGGTTGCTCTGGGCCATCGTCGACCAGGCGACTGCAGAGAGTTCCGTCCACGACACTGACATCGCGACGGACCCTGACGCAGATCGAGCGCACTTCACAGAGCGGACGGCCTCGAAGACCGACTTCGGAACGCGAGCGGAACCCGTCGACGGATTGTACGGCTACACTCCCGACGGTGACCCTGTCGTTCCCGAGCGAGGCCAGCTCATGAGAGCCCGGACCAACGCGAATGGTCAGCCCGCAGACGCGCTCTTAGAGCCCGATGCGGCCGGTGACCTCGCGACCTGGACGCCCGGCAACGCCAGCTCGAACTTCGTCGATCCGACCGGCGAACAGATCGTTGGCGTCGCCAGTGGCCTCGATGAATCCGCGACCCGGACGGCTGCACCGGAGACGACCGCTCCCGCGGCTGTCGACGACCTGCAGGCGTACGACCGACCGGAGGAATTCGAGGACGACGACACCACGACCGGCATCGAGACCGCCGATCTGGAGGTCCTGACGCCCGGTGGTGAGTACGTCCGTCTCGGTGACCTGCTCGCTGAACCCGAGCAGTTCGCCGGAACGTCACTGGAGTCCATTGAGCGTTCGCTCGCACTGGAAGCCGAGAAGCAGCGCGTCACGGATGGTATCTGCCGCCCGGGCGAACTCAGCGACGAGATCGAACTGGTCGGACACGCGAAGTGGCTGAACAACCGGTTCGACGAACTCGCCGCGCAGCGCCCGACGACGACAGAGATTGCCGCGGCTCGCGCCGAGGCTGCCACACAGGCCCGCGAAGAGCGTCTGCGTCCACTCCTCGAGTTGGACTCGGACACGCACAACGAGGTCTGTGAGATGGCGAATCGGCTCCTGAGTGAGGACTTCAAGAAGGTCCACGAGGTGCGCAAACAACCGCTCACCCTCGCGATCGCGCTTGCAAAGCGTGTCTCCCGAGGTGTCGAGCCAGCGAGCGCCCTGCTCAGACAGGCCGAAGCCGAGGCGAACGATCCCCGGAATATCCAGACGATCGGCAACGTCCGATACATGTCGACCCGCCAGACGAAGGGCCGATTCTCGACGCAGGGTCGCGTAGCGATCCTCTTCGAGAACACGCATCCCGGAATCAAGCAGGCCGGCGTGCTCCAGGACGACACCGGATCGATCCGCTTTGCGATCTGGAAGAAATCCGAATGGGACGAGACCCGCCCCACCCCCGACCCGACCGACGTTGGCGGCCGCACGCTCATCCGATCCCACCGGTTCCCTGAACTGGCGGTCGGAGATCTCGTGCGCGCTGAAAATGTCGTGAAAGGTTGGTATGGGGACGAGGCGACCTTCGAAACCCGCCGGGACAGCGAACTCACGATCCTAGAGCGAGCTGCCGACGACTCGAGGGACGACACGGCCACGTCCGAGACTGCGGCGACCCACGAACGACGATCCAGACAACCTCGGCGGACTGGTCCGAAGACGACTGGCACACCTGTCCCGAAGAACCCGATCGCCTACTGGCGAGGGAGCGAACGATGGGTGTTCCCGATCACGGACTGGACCCCCGACTGGTGGCTGGCGCAGGAAAACGTCGAGACTGTCGAACAGGATCGGTCTGAAGTGTCAATGACGACTGGTAGGAAGGTGACCCCCGAACAGTAGCGACCTGTAGCACAGCGAGTCTCCATCCGAGACTCAGACCTCTAGAACCCCTCTTTCCGAAGAAAAGCCACTGAGTGAGAGGAAGACTAGTTACCCCACGAGCGAAATATCCTACACCGTGGGGTAACTAGGTCGCGAGCGAACGACGGCTCCAACCGGACCCGACCAAAATAAATCCGAACCCGCTCAAAACGAGTATCGATGGAATCGTCTACCCCGCTGTGTTTGTTCACCGGCCGCGTCGAGGCCCGCGATGGAGAGTATGTCGTCACAGTTCCTGAGCAAGAAGTCGAACTCGGGGCACTCAAGCCCGGAGAAACCTACCGAATCGGGGTGTATCCGGACGCGAATACGTCGAGAACTATGACTCGTGAAAATTCGGCGACCACTGATTGCGACGACAGAGCATCCCGGACCACTCAGAGAGGGACAGTATCTCAATCGACCCGGGATGTCACGCCAGCAGCTGAGACGAACGCCTCACCGACCTCGGTCGAGCGCAGATCGGATCAGCCGCCTGTAACCGAGGGAGAAACGCTCCAGCTCGAAATCGAGGATGTGGGCGATCAGGGTGACGGACTCGCTCGAGTCGGGCCCGGCTACGTCGTGTTCGTGCCCGATACGGAGATCGGCCAGCAGCCCCTCGTCCGGATCGAAACCGTGCGCGAGAACTTCGCGTTCGCCGAGGTCGTCGAGGGTTAACTGCTCAGAAGAGCGGGGACAGCACGGGTCTCAGTTGAACCACAAAAATATAAAATAACGAGGGTATTAAGTGAGGATATGTCCTCAACTATTTTTCATATTAGTGATACTCACCTCGGTTACCGAAATCGTTCTCATCCAGATGGTCATGGAGACACAACTGGAATTGAAGAAGCAAACTCAGTCCAAGCGTTTGATAAAATAATCTGGGATGCGATCAAAGAAAATGTGGATGCCGTAATCCACACCGGGGATTTGTTTGACCATCACGTCGATCAAGGAACATTAGATATTGTCACAGCAACAATCGGAGACCTATGGGCACATAATATTCCGTTCTACTTTATTTTGGGTGATCATGACCGTCCTACGGTGAGCAAAAACTCACCACTAGGCGTTGGCACTATCCAAGCGCTCGAAAAGTTGATCAGCTCCGGCAAGGTAGTCCATGCAAATACTAAAGGAAATTTGATCAGTGGAACAAATGTCGCAGTTTTTGGTTGTGATGCGACTGGTGTCGGATTCGAAGAGATTCACAACGGCTATTCCTTAACAGAGTGGTCACTAGATGATCTACAACTTGAACCAGTAGCTACTGCCCGATTCAATATTCTTTGTTTGCACGAACCGGCAAACAAGATTGATATTAATTTAGAAGATGTTTTGATACGGGCGGAAAAGAAGGGTAATCATATTGATTTAGTCCTTCTCGGTCATGAACATAGGCCCCGATTTGATTCAAAATGGAGGAAGACTTTGCGAAATACTGAGGTCGTGTATGCAGGACCGACAATACCAATCAGCTCATACTTTGAAGATTCGTCTCCGGGATATTTCAGGATTCGAATGAAGGACGGAGGAGTACCAACTATTGATCGAAGAGAGATATAGATATCCAAGTAAAAATATTTTTCTCAAACTTATTCATCGAGTAACTCTAATCGCAAAATCGATTATTTACAACACATCGGCAGTAGCTGTTGTCTCCGTCCTACTGCTGCTTAACGTGGAAATCTGAATTGAAACGAGAGATTGATAGTTACCCCACGTTCCGTAACTGAACCTCCGAACGTGGGGTGACTCTCTACGACGAGCTTCTCGTCGCAGAGCGCCGTCCTCTGGTTTCCAAGTAATATATACGATACCGATCCAGACCGGGCCGATGAGGCGGACGATAACGTCGATCGACCAGCAGATAGCGGCGGAGGGCGAACGGTGAGTCGCTCCGAACAGTACTGGGTGACCCTGTCAGTACCGTGGCTCGTTCGAGGAGCCCACGCGATACAGGACGCAATCAATATCGCCGTCAGCGAGGCCGGAAAGCAAGTGAGTGAAGCGGATGCCCCACACGTCCGTCACTGCGACATCAGCATTCAGACGCTTTCCTGTACGGCCTGTGGGACGCCGATGGAGGCAGTGCTTGTGGTAGCCGAGACAGTACTCGTCGGCCTCACGCTCGAGTGTACCGTCACAGCGCCATCACCAGAGGATGCCAAACAGACGACCCGGCGTGAACCCGGAGCAGCGTTCGATGGGACGCCGCTCGTTCCGGTCAGGACTACCAGGGCAGAACCCCGCTCTGATGTGGGGTGAACTCCACAACCCTGGGGGGAGGACTAGAACCGCTCAGGCAGCGTCTTCGGGGGCGACAGCCGCGACCGCCGCTTCGATTGCGCTCACATCCTCGTCGTAGGCCACCGTCGCCTCCTTGCTGAACGGTGCATCGCCGGTTTCGAATGCGTCGAGGCGCTCGCGGGTCTGGCTGGCCGTCTCGGCGACCCACGCGTCTCGGGTCGCCTCGTCGACCTCGGTGATCGACTCCGGTTCGATGGCCACGTTCGTCTGGTCGCCCCGCTCGTAAGTCCGCAGCTTCCCGACGACCGCGACGTACGTCGGCGGCTCCGCTGCTCGCAGCACTCCCATCGCCTCGGACTGATATTGCCCGGCGTACACGTACACGGGCGAGTCGGCAGCGAACACCTTGCCCTGCCAGTACTCGGCGTCGGAGCCGACATCGGCGGTCTCTGCAAGGGTTCCGACGACGAACACACGGTTGACGCCTATCCCGGTCGGGGTCAGGCCGTAGACGGGCGCCCGCTCCTCGTCGGACTCCTGGAAGGTTTCCGTCGTCCCATTGAGTTCCTCGGCGAACAGCCGCCGAGCCGGCTGGCGGGCCGTGAATGCCGGTTCGACTGCGTCGGCGTCGAACCCGTCTGGCGCGTCGGTCGTCTTCTCGGCTTCGTTCACGAGGAAGTACGTGCCAACGACGCTCCCGATCAGCCGGTACCGCCGTCCGAGCAGCTGCGCGCTGATCTCATCGGCGACCACGTCCGTCGAGAGTGCGTCCATCGCCATGTCGGTCGCGTCGCTCAGCGAGATGCCAGTCACCGCCTCGGTGGCAGTGGCATCGAACAGCGCGCTCAGCGAGCGCTCACCGTCGTCGAGGATCGCCTTGATACGGAGGTCGAACTCACCGTCGCGCTGGCCGTGCTCCGCACACCGGCCGTTGCGGAGGACGCGCGTGCAGTCGTCGGCCCCACATCGCTTGATCAGCCCCGAACCCTCCTGGATGTCGACGACGCTCCCGACGACTGCAACGCTCCCGTCGCTTGCCACCACGACATCGTCGGAGGGGCTGATCGCCGTGGCAGAATTACAGCTCACCGAGAATCGGCCCTGGTACTCGTCAGTGACGACGCTCTCGAACCGGTAGGCCTCGCCCTCCTCCAGTTCGGGGAGGTCGGCACTCGTCCACTTGACGAACTTGAGCCGGCCGGACTCGTCGCCGAGCAGCCCGACCTGAGCGATCTTCTCGCTCCGGGGCTCCCAGAGTTCGACGACCTCTGCGACGACATCGATCCACTGGTCGGCCTCGTCGACGTCGGCGAGCACAGTCCGGGAGAAGCCACGAGATCGCCCACCGTAGCCGGCCAGCCGGGCGATGTCATCCGAGAGATCGGCTCGCTCGAGGTCGGCGTCGGCACACGCCTTGCGGACGAGCGTCCGGACGGCCTCGTCCACCGGCACGCGGTAGGCACACAGTCGCTCCAACTGGGCGGCCACGTCCTCGGTATCGAGGGCAAACGCGGGTTCAGCTCGGCTCTCGTCGAAAGCGACGAACGCATCAGTGATGGTCTGTACACGGTCCTGCAGGTCGGGAGTGGTTGCACTGGACATTGCGGAACTCCGAGGATTCACGAGCGGGGCTCGCTGCCGAAGCATGTCGTCGTCAGGACGACCGACTCGTTGCCCGCTCTCGCGATCTCCTCACCCCCTTCGGGAGGATAAATACAGACGGAAGGGCTGGAACGGCCACGGCTGCGGTCTCGGTACAACCGGGGACATCAGGAAAACCACCGACGGAGCCGACGGGACAACCCGGTAGATGACTCCGTCTCCGGTTCGGATGAGTCCGCATCGACCTCACGGGTGTCCTCGTCGTTGTCGGGGGGAGTCGGCTCGTGGTCGTCGTCCCCCTGACCGTTCGAGGATATGGAAGAGGATCCCTCAACGTCATGCCCAATGGGGTGCTCGTTCCAGAATGAGGAATCGTCCTGCCACCCGTTTCCTGCGGCAGTATCGGCTATTCCGTCATCCCTCGAGCGAACACTGTTGTCGGGCTGGTCGATGCCGAGGACGGCCCGATACTGTCGAAGCCGGGCTTCGAGTTCCGCGATGCGCTTGCGTTTGGCGTCGAGTTCACGCTGCTGGCGCTGTACCTGTGCGGCTAGCCGTCGGGCGTCCTCGACCGCCCCGGCGTCGATCGGTGGCGACTCGCTGGACTGATCCGCCCCAGAGGAAGGAGAGGTGCTGGACTCGTCCGGCAACCGATGTTTGTCGTCGGATCCGGACGAGGTGGACGGTGTCGGTGGCGTGTAGTAGTCACCGACGGTCAGGAGTGTCCGGGCGAGACAGACCGCGCCGTAGGTCGCCCCATTAGCGAAGTGAACCTTGTCCCACTTCCCTCGCATGAGCCCCGAATCACGGAACAAGCGATCCATTCGGTCGGGATCGCCGCCGGTCCAGAACGCCAGGTAGAAGCACAGGCCCATATCGGCCTCCGATTGCGAGGGATACCGGCTATCCCGGCCGCTCCAGAGCTCCGAGCGGCCGTCGTAGAGCGCCTCAATGACATCACCACTCTTCGAGTCCATCGCGCGCTCCAGTACCGTCTCGTCGTCGAGATCCACGCCTGGGCCCGCGATGTCGTCCATCGAGGTCGGCAACGGTGAGGGAAGCGCCGACGGACTCAGTCCGTGCAGGGCGGCCTCGAGACCCGGGTCTTCGATATCAGGGTAATCCAGTCCGTAGCGGGCGTACAGCCCCGAGTCTGATCCGAGTGCCGTAGCTGTCTCCGGGGCCGCTGGCTTGTCGGGTGCCTCCCGGGCTGCCGACCCGCCGGCCTGGTCTCCGCGCTCGTCGGCTGACGGGTCGGAACGAGGAGCCCCCTCGGCAGCCGCCTCGAGATCGACCGGCTCCGTCTCCGGGTTGGGGGTTGACTGGACGTACTCGTAGTGGACACCGAGCAACGCATCCTGGCGTCGCTCGAGAGACGTTGGCGTCCCCTCGATGTGGTCGGCCGTGACGGTGAAAAAGCGAGCCTCGTCGTACATCTCGACGTCACCACGCCGATTCCGACCCGGCGGGAGTTCGCCCTCGACGATGACGTGAACGCCACGCCCCGAGGGCGACACCTCGCTGTAGGAATCCAGCCGGTCGACGATGTCCTGTGCCCACGATGTGAGTTCGCCCGTCGTGGAATCCCGACAGTCATCCAGATCCATACCGACGATGGGCGTCGCGGACGCAAACACGAAGCCGATCCCGTCGGTCCGGACGCGGTCGCTCTCATGAAACGCGAGTGCGCTCTCCAGATCCCGCCAGTTTCCGGGGTCGGTCGCGCTGGCGTTCGGTGTACCGTTGGTGTGGTAGGGCTTGATCGGAACTTTAGTCGCCTTCCCGTCACGTTCCGTCTCCTGCCAGCAGATCCACTGCTCGAGGTCAGCCAACCTCTCAGGAATCAGACTGACGTCGATATCGCTACTCATGATGGTTATCTCCGGAGGGTGAACCTGCCCCGCTCACGGCCGATTCGAGGCGTCGATAAATCGCCGTGCATCGCTGTGCGACGGGGCGGGCGGGTGAAGAGTGTCCGTGTGCTCGAAATCGCAGGCCTGTGCGCCCCCGGTGCGGACGTGCGAGTTCTCCCCTCCCAAACTCTAGTATAGGTATCGAGCCGACTGGCCCAGCACGGATGGAGCGCGGCCGAGAGCAGCTATCGAGCGCACCGTGCACCCAACAACTAACCCAGATCGTCACTGGTCGACCTCCCCGTCCGTCCGGTCAACCATTCGGACGAGATTCCGCCCCCCGACGAACCGCCACTCCCGGGGATTCTCGAATGCCTGCCCGGAGAGACGTGCATAGTTCTCGATATCTCGATGTGGCACCGTCTGAAGCTGTCCAGCATCGACCAAAACTCTGATAATTTCGTGTGCAACGTCGGTGTGAGGCACTACCCACATCTTCCGAACGCCGTCGAAGCTCGCGAGGTCGTCGTAGTGTTTGATCATCAGGTCGGGACGGATGTTCGTCACCACCTCGGCGATAACCGCCAGCGTCCGCCCGTCACCGTCGCCTGGGAGGAACGCAGCGACATCGAAGACCATCCCGCCGGCCATCGGCTCGTAGTACGTCTCGACCAGCAAGCCCTGATTTCGGAGGTGGCGAGCGGTGTACTCGACGTACACCTTGTGGACGGTCTTCTCGAACGGGTCACCGTCGTTGCGGCCCGAATAGATCGTCCGATCGACCGCGCCCTGCCCTGCCGGAGTGACGTAGTAGTACTTCCGCGTGTTGACCGACTGAAGTTCGAGGTAGCCCATCTCGACGAGACGGTCCTCCTCAATCTCGCCGTCGACACCGTTCCGGATCGTCGTCATCGACTGGGTGAGGTCGTACCCTTCCAGTTCTCCGTTGATCCCTGCGATGACGTCTCGGAGAAACTGTTGCTCTGTTGGAGTCAGCGAGTATGATTCTCCATCGGCTGAGGGGCTCTCTGAGGACACATCCCCGGCAGCACGGCCATCGTCTGTTGGGGGACTTGCAGCAGAGTCATCGGGAATCCCGGCAGTCGGCTCGGACGGAGCCGACAATGAACCACGTGGGGCGGTCCCCGTTCCAAGAACGGTCCCGAACTCGTTCGAGGCAACACCGATCTGACCATCCGCTCGGCCCCCCTTAGAAGAGTCATCACGGCTGTCCGCAGAGCCGTCTCCGGGGATCGTCGAACCAGCCACTGAATCCCGAGCGGTCGTATTCGAGGACCTCTCACGATCTGAATGGGGGGAGTTGACCGTCGGCGGGATCGTCGACGAATCCGACGGCGATTCCGAACGGATCGCCTCACTGTTCAATGGTCCAGTTCCGTATCGCGCGGCTCGCTGTGCAGCGTCCGGCGGGCTGTTCACGCCCGGCACGAGACAGTAGCTGAACCGGGTGCGCGACCACTGGAGTTCATCCGCCTCCTGGTAGGTCATGCCCGCGTCGGGGCTGTACGTCGCGGCGTCAATGGGGGCTTCGCCATCGCTGTGTCCCGACGGGATCGGGAGCGGCTTGAGTGTCACCAGCTCTGGCGTGTCGGTCATGAACCCCGTGTCGGGGAGTTGAGCCAGCCACTCACCCCGGGGCAGAGAGGCGATCCGGTTCGACAGTTCGATCGCGTCGAGTTCCTCGTGGAACAGCGTCGTCGCGAGCTCGTCGTCGATAGCGAGCTTCCCGATCAGCTTGGTGTTGATGTTCCGGATGATCTCCTTGTACGCTCGCGTGTCCAGCGCGTCGCGTTTCACCTGTTCGGGGAAGTGGACGATCAGCTCGAACGCGAGTGCGAACTCGCGAGCGTCGGGGATCATCTCGTCGCGTACCAAGCTCGCCTGCATGATCGGCGCCGCCTCGTCGATGATCAGGTTCACGCAGTATCCCTCGTCGGGGGCGGGAACGCCCCGATTCCAGCGCTCGCGAAGTCGAACCCACGACCAGAGGTAGTCCAGCATCAACACGGTGAAGACGTTGCTCGAGGCCGGACGGAACTCGCCCGTGTCGACGAGGATGACCTTCGACGAATCCAGTAGCCGATCCAGGTCGAGCAGCATCTGTTCGTCGGCGTACTGGCGAGTGTCGTCGTCCCACTCGGGAATGAAGTTGAGCATCCGCCAGATGAAGTCCCGCTCTTTGAGCTTGGTGATCCGGTTCAGCACCGCATCGATAGAGGTAGCAAAGCGACGTTCATCCCCGCTGAAGTGCCGCCTGAGCGTGGCGTGAAGCTCGGGGTCGCTCACGTCCGGAATGACCTGTTCGGTTTGCATCCGCGTGGCCGCCCCGAGCAGGTCGCTGATCGCGAAGGCTTCGTCCCCATACACCGGGTCGAAGAGAGCGACGATGAGATTCGAGAGGATCTCCTGTGCCACGAACGCCTGGTTGTGCTGTTCCTCGCCGAGGACGTACTCGAGGAGTTCGTTGTAGCGGTCGACCTTCTCCTGAACCGCCGCCTCGCGGCTTATCCCGGCCGCCACCTGCGGTCGGATGTCGAAGAACGGGAAGGCTGGAAGCTCGCCGTTCGGGCCCGGTACCGGGAGATGGATCACGTCGTCGAGATCGCCGAACCGGCGGAAGTGCGCCCGCTTGTATTCAGTAGCCATGCTACCGCCCTTTTTGTCGAAGATGAAGATCGGCCCGTCGAGCTCTTCGTAGGCGCTCAACCCGTCGTTGACCATCGCGGTCGTCTTCCCGCTCCCCGTCGTCGACGCCCGGAGGACGTGGTGGGTGAGCTGCTCGGCAGTCAGGCTGATCGGGATGTTCGACCGATCCGGCGTGGCGGTCTCGGCCTCCCCGATACACATGCCGGTGTCGAACTTCGCGAGCAGTTCCTCGTCCGTCGCGGTGAGCGGTGACCGGGCGTCGGGAGACCCGCCGGACGCGCCGCGACTGGCTTTCGGCAATGCTCCTGTGTTGGGGACGGTGACGAAGTTGGCGAGTTCGTCGGGGCTGGTGACGATAATCGGGTTGGTGTTTCCGAAACGCTCGCGGATCCCTGTCCGGCCGAGACGTGCGCCACAGAGGTCCTCGAACTCACGGGTCACCGCATCGACGGCCATTCCCTCAACGCCGTAGTAGGGCCCGCTGAGGGCAGTGAATGCGCCCGTCACACCGTTGATCACACTGGGATCACCGCCGGCCCGCAGCGAGAGATCGAACGTGACGGTAGGCTGTTTGAGATCGATCTGCCCCATCCGGCTATGCCGGGTCGAAGGGCCGTCACCGCCGGCCGAGAGGGTTCCACCGATTTGCTCGGGCGTGTCGGGCCGGTGTCGCTGCCGACGTTCCTCTTCGGAAGTGCCGAACAGCATCGCGCCCGCTTCCTGCTTGAACGCGCTCCACATCCCCGTCGTGCCCATCTTCAGGTTCCGCTTGTGGGTCTCCGCCTCTTTCGTCCAGTCGCGCCGGGGAGTGAACACCGCCTGGAACAGGAACGGCTCGTCCGTCTCGGTAGCCTGTTCGAGCAAGACGCTCAGTGGCGAACGGAATGCCTCCTCGATGTCGACGGACACTTCGCTGAACTGCGAGAGCAACGTCATCCAGTCGTTGTTCTTCGTCTCGACGCCACCCCAGCGAACCATCGCTGGAGGGGTCGGATCATCGGCCTCATCGGGACCGGAAACTGGCGCATCTGGATCGCTCGCGCCGTCCAAGAGCCCAAGGTCAAATCCCTCCAGATTCGCGAGCTCATCTAGTCCCTCGAACGACTCGAGAGCAGCGAGGGTGGCCCGGTCCGGTTCGGCGTCGTCGACGAACACCGCGCTGGTCGCGAAGGGGACGATCTCGAAGCGGAAGCGTTCGGGATACATCGCCCGGACGTTCGCTGCGAGGTGTTCGACCGCCTCAACTTCGTAGGGTCGAACGCCGAGATAGAAGTCGAACCGCTGTGTGGCCTCCGGCTTGTGAATCAGGAATTCGAAGGAGTGGTGCGTACTCACGAATGAGAGACGTCGCTCGACATGGAACGGGAGTGTGCGACCACTTCCCGCACGATAGAGTCCGTAGAGTCCCTTGATGACGTGATCAGGGGTAACCTGCTCACGAGCAGGAGTGATCTTGATGTACGGTCGTGGACCCTCACCGTCCGAGTCGTCTCCTAGGTGCTCCTCCGACTCTGACGGCCCCTCTGGATAGGCCGGTTCATCGGCGTTGTCCGTCTCGGGCCCCTGGTGTGAATCTTCCTCGGGCTGTCCCGCCCGCGGCTTTGTATCGTCGAAGGAGTCGCCCCCAAGCCGTGTCGAAAGCGCTCGCTGAATATCAGCCTCGTCGATACTTGGGAACCCCGGGTTGCGAGATGATTCACTCTCACCCGGTCGGTTATTTGTCGAGCGACCGGTCATCGAGTCCGGTCTCCTGTCGATGAGAGGCGAGACGACCCGCACCCAAGAAGGGCGGATCGATGGTTCGACGGACAATACGACTGGTTGGCGTAAATGGGGTACATGGCTCGAGACGAATGAAGCCCGTCGAGGCGTGGGTCGCGTCCGGTTGCCCTGCGCTCACCATCGGCGAGGATAGCGGGCGACCAGGTGGCCCTCGGACACGAGTTACACATCGATGACGGGGGGTGTGATCGGACGGGATTTACACTCCGACGACGGGGGGTAGGTCGAATGCGGTTTACACTTCGATGATGGGGGGGTTGGATGGTAACCGAACCGTTGTCCTTCGGTACCAAATGCGAGGACTGCGCCGCGGAACGATCACCCAGCGATGAACTCGAGCAGGGAGACGAGCGCTCCGAGCCCGAAGTAGGCGATCACCATTGCGCCACCGCCCATCGTGAGTTTCATCCCAGTCTCGGATCGCTGGGAGTTCCGGCGCGCGGTGAGCCAGACGATGAGGCCGAGGACTAGCACGGTTAGGCCGGCGTACTGGAGCGTCGTGTAGACGACGTCGTACAGGTTGGTGAGGATGGTTTCCCAGCCGGCGACCGAGCCGCCACCCCCACCCGTGGGGCCACTAGCCTGAGCGGCAGCAGGACCGACGAACACCAGCAGCGACAGGAATGCCGTGATGAAGACGGTCTCGAAATCGAGGGCGCGGCGAAGCCGACGGAGCCGGCGGCGGTACATGTCGAGGTCGGAGTCGGTCATAGTGCTCGTCATTGCACACCGGTCGTTCGACTGGTGCTGTAATGTTTGTTTCAAGAATGCGTAAGTCGCAATCTTACGCCTCGCGCACGGTTGCGGCGGACGCACAGATGCGCGTGACTCAGTGACCGGTGGGACTAATGTGGGATCGAGCGAAACAGTTATGCTTGTTAGCCTCTCTCATAGAGATGAGCAAGTAGTTGCGGTCCCGATTTGTAGCCACCGGGAGTGACTGCCATGACACGAACAGAAACATCTGGGAAGGCGAACAGTCCCGGGGAGTGTCCCCGATGAGCCGGTACTCGATCCCCGTGAAAGAAAACACCCGCGACCGTCTCCGTGCGTTCAGCAATCGGAATTTGCTCGATCGGCAGTCCTACGACGAGGCAGTGAACGAACTCTTGGATGAGATCGAGTTTGCAACTGCAGAGGAACTCAACGCGGAGTACAGGCCAGTCGGGAGGGGAAGAACCTAATCCCGAGATCTCCCGGACTTTCCTTCGCTGGATGTATCGCCCAATTTCTTTTGTTCGTCGACGAGTGTATTCATCGACGAACCTGTCAGCATTTTCTTGTTTATGGCCCTCCAAGCACCGCTATGGTCACAGTGGAAGTGAGCGACGAGTCGGTTCTACTGAAGTTCCAGGGACGACGTGGACCCACCACGAACAGACTCTCAGTCGAGGAAACCGAGGATCTACTTATCGAGTTGGAGATGGCACTTGAGACACTTCAAGAAAGCCAAACAGAGGACTCATAAATTCGAATAATCGTCAAAACTGAATATCCTGGGGTGAACAGGTCCATCGGATGACTCTCCTCACATGTCCTGATTGTGGGGGCACTCAGGAAGTGGTAGTGACCGTGGATACGTACTCTGTGCGATGTGAGTACTGCGGTAATGAGTTCGACATCCCCCGTAAGTACCGAAAAAACAAGCGAGAGGTCAAGGAATACACCTCTCGGGTCAATATCCGTGTGGGCTATCGCAACCGGGATGAAATGCTCGATGTCGCTTGGACCGTCCAGTCTGCTGAGAAGCACAATCAGTATCTCGAGCGCGAGACAGTCAGCGTCGATATCGCCGGTCATCCGCCGAAGACGTACTGGTACGTTGCCCTTTTCAAAATGCTCCAGCACGTCAACGAGTACAAATCAGCCCGGATCTGGGTGAACCACAACACGGTCGTCGAACACCTCGCTGGCGAGTTCACCACCGCCCCCGACGACCCACGAACACCGCTGGTTACGTCGATTACCGATCTGTGTGGTACGAAGTTCTTCGGCTACGAGTTCGGAACGACGGATTCAGTTGGCCAAGACATCAAGTCGATGCTCGCGTAGAGATGACCCCGATATCCAGGTCAAGATAGTATCCTCAGTCGCAGAGGCGGAAATCACAGTCCAAAAACGGCAGCAAACACTGTGAATAGCAGTCCACCCATCGACACGCCGATCATCGCGAGTCCCCACATGATTCCGTGGTAGCCTCGGGTCCACGTCCGACCTCGCGGCGTCCCCGCTGCCCATAGTGCGGTACCCAGCGAAAAGCACGCGAGGCCGACGTACGATAGCATCCCCGAGGCGGCCTGAGCGATTGGGAGCAACCCGCTGCTGCCGACACTCCCATATGGCCAGCCAGGCGGGAGAAACCCGGAGCCACCCATCACGAACGCGACGAGATCGTAGAACGCAGAGAGGCCGATGATCGCGACCAGCGCCGCAGCCGAGCCGGTGATCATCCCACGATACCGAACCGCCCTACGGGAGTTCGACCTCGCAGTGAAATAGCCAATGAGCCCGATGACCAGCAAGGTCAGCGAGAGGTACCGGGCAGTAACCTCGGCGACCGTGAACAGCCTGAACGCGGGATCAACGAGGTCGGCAACCGACGGCATCTGAGAGAAGAAAGTAGACTGAAAGCAAGTACTCTTACAGAGTGCGCGATGCGCACAGTTGCGGCGTGCCGCGAGCCGAGGGGAATCAGCCAGGGGCTATCACTACAGAGCTACGGCCGATGTGGGATTTTCATGGGGACAGCCCCTCAGACGCCGAGAACGACTATAATGGAGTCACCCGATTCGAGCAATAGAGGTGCCCCCGATCAGGAGTGGCATCGACCGTACTATGCACAGGGATGGACACCGAGGAATCGCGCTCCTGTTTATGCTCCCACTGACGGGGCTGTTCGGGATCGTCGGATTCGCCATGACGGTGGTCGCGGTAGCGGTCTGTCGCCTTCCAGATCTCGACCACGACCACGATTGGCTCCCACACCGCGGGCCGACGCACACCGTCTGGTTCGCACTGGGTATCGGAGCACTCGCCTGCGCGGGGCTCTACGTCGGCCTGCTGGCGGCGCCGTTCGCCCTTTCTGCATGGCCCATTGCGTTGCTCGCCGGAACGACGGTGTTCCTCGGGATCATCTCACACCTGCTGGCTGACGCGCTGACCGTCGGTCGCGGTGATCATGCAGTTCGCCCCTTTCGACCGGTTTCCCCGCTTCCGCTTCGGTTCGGACTGTTCAGGGCCGACTCCAGGGGCTGGAACGCAGGGTTCCTGATCGGAGGAATCGTCGGTCAAGTGCTCGCATTATGCTGGTTTTACGTCCCGGAAATACTCTGAAATTCGCACTACCGTCTGCCTTCCGGCCGCTCCCGCATAAATCGCATCCACAGCAACGCGAAGATCCCGAAGACCAGCCACTCCACGAAGATGACGGCGTTCGAGATAGCCGCGCTCAGGTAGCCGAGTACCCCGGTCGCCCCACCGACGAACGCCGTCTGTGACACGCCATATCCGTGGGCGTCGAGATAGTAGGTCGGACGTGAATCGCGCCAGTGGTCACCAGCGAAATGCGCTCGGACGATCGTCCCTGTCACGTCGACGGTCGCCCGACCATCCGCGCCAGTTGTGACGCTGTCTACGGCTGCCCCGTCGAAAGTGATGGTACGCCCGGGAAGCGGGACCCCCGTCGCGCTCGTGAGAAACACCTCGGCTGTCCCCGCAGACTGGTTGACAGTGACGGTGAGCTCGGATTCTCGATAGCGAGTCACGCTCACCGACGTATCCACGGGAAGTCCCCACACGTCACTCGCCTCCGCCGTGACCGACTCGCCGGTCACCTGATCGGTACTCTTCAGGACGCCGGCGAACTGGTCGTAGAGATACGTCGATTTCGCGTTCTGGGTCGCGACGATCGACCCCGGGAGCGGCGTCGCCGGAACCGACCGATTCCGGGCGGCGTACGTTCGATTCCACCAGATGTGCTGATCGGCAGGTTGGTCGGCGAGGACGCTCACGTTCGCCGGGCTCATCCGGTAGTGGAGCATCGCCGGATACGTCCCGTGATAGGAGTGCGACGCTTCGACAGCGGTCGTGCCGCCGCTCGTCCGTTCTTCGACGTGGGTGTTCCGCGAAACCGAATAGAATCGCCACGGAGCGGTCACGTATATCGTCTTCTCCCCGATCTGTACCTCGACGACCTCCCACGCTGCAGCACCGGCGGCGAGGCCTTGTTCGCCGGTCCAGTCGATCGAGACCACGTCCCGACCGGGGCGGTCGTACACTCGGATGTCCACCGAGAGATCGTTGCTGTTGACCGTCTCGAGAGGGACGGTGTATTCGCGTTCGAGGGTGTGTGTCGTCGTCCGGCTGGCAGTCCATTCCGAACAGCGACCGCTCGATACACCGTAGCGTGTTTTAACTCGTGTTTCGACGCGAAGAGTAGCGGTTAGGTTGTACTCGCTCGGGGGGAGCGGGCGGAGGTGCGAATTCGTGAGGTTGACCGTCGTCCACACACCGGGTCGAGAGCGATCCAAACTGAGGTTACCAGCCGAAACATCGGTGACTACCGCCTTCGAGTCCACGAGGCGGTAAGTAGCCCATCGAGTAAGTGAATAGGACCGACCACGGATCGTACACGATCCGCTCTCGGAGTAACGTGGAGGCACAACGATCCGATAATCCCACGGAACGTAGGCGGAAAATTGCCGGTCGAGGGTGACATACTTTCCGTCGTACCACACGCCCGGGCCGACATCGACAGTTCCGACGTATGCATCGCGGACGAGAGCGTGAGACCCGGATTGCCACTGAAGATTGATTCGGGCACCATTCGCCGTCGGGAACACTTCGCTTCCGTTGTGGGTCGGGACGGAGGACGTACTTCGAGCGGCCCCCGGACTGGGTGCCATCGCAGAGTGCTGGAGGAGTCCTTCGACGATCTGGATCTTCCGGTCGATGACCGTACTGGAGTACGACGAGAGGACGAGTGCCTCGTCCGGGTTGGTGACGGTGAGGTTACCGTCGATGCGCTCGACCTCGGCGTTGTACACCGGATTCCACCAGCCGTTCGGATGACGAACCTCGACCGTATAGCGACCGTCGGTACTCGTCGCCTTGGAGGGGTCGGCCGAGTAGAGCGGGAGGATTCGGAACTCGGTGTTCCACCAGTCCGTGAGCGGCGTCCAGCGGTCGCGGTAGGGAATCTGAACGAAACCGTGCAGTCCGCTCTGGTACATATCGGACTCGTTCGCGATGACCAGGGCATCACGCGACTGAATGTTCGAGTCCCAGAGCTGGACCGGCTGAGTGACGACCGTCCTGTTGACGGCCGTAATGCTTCCGTTGTCGGCGTACTCGTAGACGCCGACCGTCTGTGAACCGCGTCCCGGATCGGGGTCGTTGCTCGCGAGCACGCGGAAGGTGTCGTCGTAGTGCTTCTCGACACTTGGCTCTGGATTAGGAATGACGAGCGCACCCGCAGCAGCACCGATGACCGCGCTCGAGACGATAATGAGAACCAGCCCGAGAACGGCTACGGGAAGAACGACCAGACGGCCTCGAATCAGGTCGACGACGGTCCGAATTCGGTCGCGTAGACGCGGCCACAACGAAGCTATCGGCGATGGAGACGCATCACACACTCGACCGCGACGCCTATCCGAGGACATACTGCAGGAGGTCGACGAAGGTCCCGAACGCGGTCCCGACGACGAACAGGCTACCGCCGGAGAAAGCCATCCATCGCCCCCACGCCCGACGATATCCACTGTGACTTCCCAGCCACGCCATCACACCGAGAACCAGCAGGACGAGGCCGGCCATGGAGAACGCGGTGTCCGTCCACGCCGGAAAGTTCAGCATCGAACCGAAATCAACTGCAGCGAGGACGAACACAGAGAACGGGTGCTTACTGAGTGGAATCCAGCCTTCTATCGAGAGTGTGAGCCCCTCCGCGACCGGGAGGCGGAGATGCTGCGTAGTCACGACGAGTCGAGCGGCGACTGCCGGGATGGTGAGGAGCAGGGGGAGCGGTGACATGATACTGCTGTCTGGAGCGACGCAGGAGCGGCTCAAAAGTTCGCTCAGAGTGCGGAAATCGCAGGATTGCGGCTGACGCAACCGTGCGCCCGACGCAGTGTTACGCGTTACGCATTCTTGAAATAAACAAATGCTCGTCCCACCGACCACTGGGGTGTGATGCAACCACAGTCCATCCTCCGAACGAGCGTCGTACCGGTGACGCCGTTCGGGACCGTGCTCTCGGTGACTCCCGATTTCGATCTGCCGCGTCCCGCCGTGGTTCTCGACGAGAGTGCCAGCTGGAACCAGTGAGTAGAATGCCTGAAATCGAGATTCAATTCAGAAGCGAGGCGGAGTACCGCCGACTCCGGGCGATCCGGAACAAGTACGGCGTCCAGTGGCGGGGGATGCTGATCCAGGGTGCCAAGCGTCTCGAGGGCCGAGAGCTCAGATTCGCACTCACGCCGGACAACCCCGAACGAGAACGTCGCCAGTCGGAACCGAACAGTATCGACCCCAGTGAGCAACCCGTCGAATCACCGACCGATGCCGAGACGCACGGAATACCAGCCAATCCGGACACGGCCACCACCGACCGCCGGCTCGATCCAAGCCTGTTCGACGCGAATGGAACGCTTCGGACAGCCGAGATCGAGCCGAACCACGGGGACGGCGACGCTGTCGAACTCGGCGGAGAGAGGGTCGAGCGATGACCTCTACCCGCATCGTCATCAAGGACGACCGGCAGTTCGAGCGGCTTGAGGCCGTTCGCGAACGCCACGGTGTCAACTGGCGGGGGATGCTTATCAAGGGAGCCGAGCAACTGGAAGCCGGTGGGGTTCTTCCTTCCGGAGACGAGTGCCCCGGGGAGGACGACTAGATGCCCGACCCCGTCCCGGTCGCGAGTAACCTGCTAGAGTCGAAATTTCTCGGCTTCTCTGTGAAGCGTCTCGCCGAGTCGCTCGCCATCCCGCTCGCCCCGTGTGCCGTCCTCTACACCATCGGCTTTCCACTGCTGTTCACCTTCCCGCTGTTCACTCTCGGAATCGGTATCGGAGGGCTAATCTTCCTGAAGACGCCGCCAGGACAGCGCCCTCTGCGGTACGCGCACGCTGTCTTCCAGTACAAAACCGGCTCGAACGTCTACGTCTGGCGACATCCCGACCCCGAAGACGGTGATCTCGGTGCGGGCGTTACCCAAGACGAGTGGATTACGTCGCCTTCGACGACGACCGCTGATCAGTCATCAGACCCCGATGGCGTCGATCTCGCCTACCCCAGTGGCCTCGAACGCACCCGTCCGAATATCGACGGGTCGACTTTGGAGGACAGACCGTGACCCCCGAGAACGGGGTGGACGGTGGGAGGTCGACGCTCGACCTTCTCGGCTTCGAAAACGTTCGCGACGGTGGTGTCATCGAGACCCCGACTGCGTACACGATGTTGATCGAAATAGAGCCTCGCGAGTGGCTCACGCTCTCGGAAGAGCGCCGGAACAGCCTGTACGTCTCGTATATGACGTTCCTGCGGGGCCTACAGTTCCCGACGCAGTTTCTAACGCTCACGACTCGGTTCAACGGCAACCAGTACATCGAGAAGCTCGTCGGGGTGGACGCGCCCGGGACACCGAGCGGCCAGCCGACGGCGACTGTCGACGAACGAGACAACGCAGATGAACTAGCCACGGACGGCGGTGCGCTGGTCGGAACGGACAGCGACCGAGTGACCGACTCACCACTCCTCGAGTACGGCCGGATCGCTCACGCCGAGTGGCTGGATCGGACGATTGCGCTTGCGAACGTTCGCGACCGGCGGTTCTTCGTCGCCGTCGCAGTCAGGAAAGGCGAGGACGAAGAAGCGGGCCGCTTCGACGCAATAACCGATGCACTCCCCTTCGGGGGTCGCGCGGCGACTGTCGACGACGAAGAGCCGTATCTCGACGAGGTCTGGGCACGCGTCCAGCGGGTCGCCTCGCAGTTGCCGAGGACGCAGGTCGAGACAACCATCCTCGACGACCGCGCCGACGTACTCGACATTCTCTATCAGGTCTACCGAGGCCAAGAAGCTCCGATCAGATTCGAACACGGGGTCTTCACACGGCCGGATGAAGACACGCTGACTGACTCCACGACCGGCGAGCCACTCAACCTCGCGACGGCGTTCGAGCAGGCCGACCGGGAGGCTGAACTCGCCAACTCGGAATTCGATGCCGAGCCTCGGCCCGAGTCGACAGGTAACCTGCCGTACCGTGGTCGCGTTCAGGAGGAGTACATCGACCAGGTCGACAACTCCCGTATCCTCGCGTGGTACGCTCGAACGGTCGGTCCAATCGGACGCGGAAAGCACTACCACTCGCCACTATCGGTGTATGCCGGCGTCACGCTGTTCGCGACAGCGCTGCTGTTCGCGGTCACGGCCCTCAGTGCGTTCCTCGGAAGCGGTCAGGTCGAACCGTACTTGCTCGTGCGAGAGGCGTCGTTCGGGCTCGCAGCCGGAAGCCTTCCGACGTTCCTGCTGAGTCTGGTCGTCCTGCTCCCGTCAGGCCGGAGATCGACGGTTACCGGTCTCGCTGGCGTCGGTGTGACGGCCGTCGCCGTGGGCCTATTCGAGCAGGCGTATCCGACACAGTGGACCAGTACGCCGACGGGGACGACGGCCCTCGTCGTAGAGGTGTATGCTGTAGGACTGTTCCTGCTGGTCGTTGGCGTCGCCCTCGCGCTCCGGGCCCGTCGCAGCGCCCTCGCCGTAATCGAGGGGGATATCCAGAGGCCCGCCGACGCGGTCCTCGACGAGGATAACGGTGGGGCAGAATCACCGGAGGGAGCCGATGTGTGAGCGACTTCAGGAGTTGAACCGTCGAGCGAGTACCCCGACTGCACACGCGGAGACCCAGAGATGATCAAACGATTCACTCAGACGTTTAGTAACGAGACGACGGAGGAGTCGGTCGAGCGGCGTCCGATCGACGAGCTTTCCGGCGGTGAGACGCGCCACGCGCTCGATTACCTCGCGCTGCTCGACCGCGAGACCACCACCGGGAACATCGAGTGGGCGGCGTACCAGCTCCAGGCCGAGGACGTCGACCTCGCCACACCGATGGAGACGCTGAAAGAGCGGGGCGAGCTCGACAAGCGACTCATCGCTCCCCGCGTCGTACAAGACTATCCGAAGTTCCAAGTCCGCGATGACCGCATCTCGCAAGTCCTCACGGTGACCTCGTTCCCGCGGAAGGTCGGTCTCGGTTGGCTGGTGCCACTAACCCTGGCGGATGTCGATCTACGGCTGTCGCTCCACATCCAGCCGCGGGCCGCGAAAGACGTCCGTCGCCAGCTCCAGAAGCGCTACACGCAAGCCGTCACCTCGCTGTCGGTCAAACAGAAACGCGGCCGGACCGACACCTACCAAGACGAACTCGAACGGCAGGACCTCGAACGGCTCCTCCGGAACACCATCCGTGGGTCGACCAAGCTCTACGACGTTGCGATTTACCTCGAACTGGTCGCGGACTCACAGGAGGACCTCGACGAGATGCTCGATCGGGTAGAGGCCATCCTCGCCGAACAGGATGTCGACCTCAGCCCGGTGAAACACCAGCAACTCGATGCGATTGGATCGGTGGCCCCACTCGCGAGCGACACCATCGACAACACGCACCCGATCCAGCTCGAAGCGCTTGGGACGTTTTTCAACCTCGTCGAACCGTCCATCTACGACCCCGAGGGCGTCCTGTTCGGGTTCGACGATACGAAGCGGCCGGTGATTCTCGACCGCTACGCGCTGTCGGGTCATTCGATGGCAATCTCGGGGAAGACGGGATCGGGAAAGAGCTACTTCCGGAAGCTCGAAATCTACCGGCGACTGCTCGCAGACCCGAACGTCCAGTGCATCCTGTTCGATCCGGCAGGCGACGACTACCCGCGGTTCGCACAGTCCCTCGGCGGCGAAGTGATCCGCTTCGGCGGGAACTACACCGTCAATCCGATGGATATCTCGCCGCCGGCGGAAGCCGAACAGGAGAACGGCGACGACACATACGCGCTGACGATTCGGTCGGTTATCGAGATGTTGCACACCCACTTCGACCAGCGCGACGGAATGTCCGCCGGCGAGGAAGGCATCCTCATTCAGGCCGCCCATTACGCCTACATCTCGAAAGGGATCATCCTCGGAGAGTTCGACACCTACGGGCGGGAGTCACCCACGCTCGACGACCTTATCCGCGGTGTCAACGTGATCGCTGCCGGCGGCCTCGAAGCCGCTCACGAGGCGGGCGTCATCGACGGGGTCGAACTCGGACAGTTCCAGTCCTATGGAGTGCCCAACGCCGACGAAGCGGAAATCGGCGACGAAGCGGGACCGCTCCACGGAGGCGGTATCTCGATCTCGGATACGATCGTCACCCCGACCGACCATCACCAAGAACTCGCCCGGAACCTCCAGCCGAAGTTCGAGTCGTTCAAACCAGGCGGTATCAACCACAACCTGAACGGCCAGACGAACCTCGATCTCTCCTCCCGGCTGGTCGTGATGGACATGAGCTCGTTCGCCGACACCGGCGAGATGCCGCTCATCCTCCATGCGATGCTCTCGTGGGCCTACCTGGAGGCGAAGCAGTCGCCCTACAAGGTGGACGTCACGTTCGACGAGGCCCACTATCTACTGGGTCGACCCGCTGCCCGTGACTTGATCAACCTGTACATCCGCCACGCTCGGCACTACGAGGCCGGACTGACGCTGATGAGCCAGACTGCCCACGAGTTCGTCCGGACGAACGAGCGTCGCGAGGTCTACGAGAACTGTGACGTGAAGTGCCTGTTCTACGCCGAGTCGGTCTCCGAGGAGACGGCGGACTACTACGGCTTCTCGACTGACGAAATCCGATTCATCCAGACGGCAGCGCGTGGACAGGACTCGGACTACTCGGAGTGTTTACTGGCGACCAGCGTCCACGGGCGGCGCCGCCTCGAAATCCGGAGCGGGCCGTTCGAGCATACCGTCTTGGACGACGCGCTCGACCCGTGGGACTGGCTCGCCGGCGTCGAGGGAATCGACCTCGCCGAGGGTGACGGAACACCCAGAGACGCGGCGTTCCACGAGGACCTCGAGATGACCGACCTCCCGCACGTGATGAACCGCGATATGGACCTCCAGATGGCGATGGAGGCCGATCACGAGGATGTCCACGCGGCCGACCTCAATGATGTCGTCGACGCCGACACAGAGATCGATCCTGACGGGGGGTCGGACGCAGTCACGAACGGACACACGACGGAGGAACCGTGAGGCAACGGCCGGGCGTCGCGACGGGCCGGTCGCATCCGGGTAGCGTTATGCTCGCGACCACATCGGAGAGGCAGATCGATGGCTGACCTCCTGGACCTCGGCTGGCTGCCCGACGCAATCGTCCGGGCTATCTTCGAGTTCCTCCGCTCGATTCTGGTCAGCGCGATCAACTTCATGTTCAATTTCGGGCTGAAGCCGCTGTTGACCATCGAGCCCTCGATAATGACGAGCGCGCAGGTCACGGGCGCATGGGACGACGTTTTCCGGCTCTCGATCGCGCTATTGCCCATCCTGATCGCCGGCGGGCTGATCGCGATGCCGTTCAGTCAGGACCGCGAGACCTCGCTGTGGAACATGGTTGCCCGCGTCGTCGCAGTAATCTTCTTCATCGCGATCTCCCAGCCACTGTTCGGGTTCCTCATCGAGGCGTCGAACGCGGTGACCAACGCGCTCGCTCCGCCGACGTTCGTCCTCACGTTCAATGCCGACCTCGGCGGGAGTTGGGGTTCGACGCTCGGGCTAGGCGTCGAGGTCATCGCGCTCCTCGTTGCAGTACCACTGATGTTCATCGCGACGATCATCGCGTCGGTGCTGCTGGTCCTCAGACAGTTCATCGTTGTTACCGTCGCCGTCGGGGCACCCTTCTTCGCAGTCCTCTGGTATGCGAACTGGGGGCCGATGAAATCGATCAGTAACTTCGCGTCGACATGGCTCCGGATGGGTGTGTACGCCCTGCTCGTCGGACCGATCATCGCCCTCGTGATGCGCGTGTTCGACGTGATCGCGACCGGTGGTATCTCTGCGAGCGGTGACGTAGCCAGTTTCTACACGTCGGCGGCGCTGGCACTGATTTTCCCGATCGTCCTGTTCGTCGTCATCTGGAAGACGATCGGGTGGGCTGGGCAGCCCCTCGGTGTCGACGCGGCGTTCACGATGACCGTCGCCGCCGCAATCGCCGCCACGGGGGTCGGAGCAGTCGCCGTCGGCGCCGGTGCGGGTTCGGGAGCCGTGAGTAGTGCTTCGAAGTCGAGTTCCGGCGGTACAAGTGGAGGAGGGAGTGGGGGATCCTCTGGTGCAACATCCGGCGGCACTGCTGCAGATCCATCTGCAGCCACTGGGAACTCGACGGTTGGCGGGACGATGCGTAGTAGTGTATCGGATGCTCTCGGGACTCGAGAGTCGGCAGTGGAGGACGGTATTGACACTGCACCGGGTATTTTCTCGAAGGACTTGGACTACGCCCGGAACAAGGTCACTAGCGCGCCTAGAGTTGGAGCAGCACTATCTCATGCTGGACGGGCTAGTTCTACAGCTAAGAAATTGGGATCCAAAACGAAGAGAGGTAGCGTAGCTGGTGTTCGGCGAGCAATCGGTACAGAAAGCATCGATAGCCATCGGAAAGCGATTAGTCAGAACCTGGACGCTGCGGACGAAGCGGACACGAACCGGGACTTCCTGACCGAGTCATACCAGAACGGGGAATTCGATGTTACCGAGGCCTCCGATCGTGGAATACTATCTGATACCGAAAAACCTGCGGAGGGAACTTCAACTCTATCTCCGGACGCAGAGGGCAAGGTGACCTACGAGACCGCGGGGGGTGAAGAGACGACGATTAATCTCAACGACAGAGCTCAGGATCTCGGACAACGAGCGGCGACGCTCAGAGAAGATGCATCCAAGTCGGTCCGGAGTATTAAGCGAATCAGAGCAGCTCAAACCGTCGCGAAGACCCCCGGACAGGCGGCTATTTCCACCGGCCGTGCTGGCAAGCACGTAGGAAAGACCGGTGTCCAAGCTGGGAAAGCTAGTGGGATTGTCTTCGCTGGAGCGATGACACGGAGTCCCTATGCGGCGTACAAGATGGGGCAGCGAGGTGGGAAGCACCTCATCGGACCCGGAGCCAGCGACGAACTCGCCGACTCGGCCAACGAGCCCGATATCGACTGGACGGTCCGACAAGAAGAGGGACCGGGACAGGCTTCGGCTCCGCCGTGGGATGATGACACTGAAGGGGGACAATCGAAGTCCATGTGAATTCATTCTGTCGATCACCTTTTGTCGAAGTCTGTATCGGCCGTCTGGGGCGAGAAGTTATAGTCGAGTACCGGCATGAAAGAAGCATAGACTACTGTGAGCGCCCGTCGATGCCGTTCTCAGTGGCCGTACCGACACGCCGCGGCACACATGACCCTCAAATCCCAGCGCGCTCCATTCGCGCAGATCGCAACACTCGCCATTCACGGACTGCCTGACACTGGGTATTTGATCCGATGAGTATCCTCAAGACTGTATTAGCCGTCGTCGCCTTCCTCGGCTTCTTTGCCGTCGTCGAGTACGCGACTTATCGAGTTATGGAGCAAGAACATGAGAAGCGAGGGATTTATCGACTGTTCTTCATGCTCGCTTGGACGATACTGGCGATGATTCATATGTGGGTGATCACATCCCTCCTTGATTTTCCACCGTCCGCCGTCGTCGCATTAGGAATTGGAATTCTGATAGTCCACATCGCAGCGGGACTCGGGGTCCCGGTACTTGATTCAGTCGGCACCATCGGACTCTATCCGTTTGCGTTAGTCTACCAGTTGTTTGTAGTGCTCCTCCTCCTCGCAGAAGGCATGACGATAGTTGCGTCGTCGATTTCACAGCTAAGCTTCCTCACCGTGCTCTTTCCCAGTGACTCGCAGGTTCAAGCGGCTCTCGGGCTGGGAATAGCGGCTCTCGCCGTTGCAGTGACGTACTATGATCCACAAGGAGAGAATGGATATTACTACGCCACCGGACGGTATTTCCAGCCCTCTGTGGATAGGGAAAGGATCAGCCAGATCAGGGGCGCAGATCAGCCCGAAAATAACAGTGCAGAAGATTCAACCGATATAGACGAACTCTCCACTCCCCAGAGGACTACAGAGGGGAAACAACGCTCAGAAGCGTCTCGAGCGCGGGTTGAAGTACCCGCCTCTGAAGAATTCGAATACAACTGGACTCGCTCGAACATTAGCTTCGACGACGTCGCTGGCTATTACGAAGTGAAGGAACGACTCGCTGAAGAGGTCCTCCAGCCTGTCCAAGCAGCGGCACGCGGTGACGACCGATACGATCGGTTTGGGATCGAACCGTCACGTGGAATTCTCTTCTACGGCCCCCCAGGTACAGGCAAGACCCTGTTCGCGAGAGCGCTCGCTGGCGAACTCAACATTCCGTTCCTTGAGCTGGGCCCGGCGGACGTGACCAGCAAGTGGATTAACGAAGGACCTCAGCGGATCCGACAGCTCTTCGAGGAAGCCGAGGCAGTCGGCCCCTGCGTTATTTTCCTCGACGAGGCCGAGCACCTCTTCGGCGGTCGCGACGTCGGCGCTGGGGGAGCACACGCCGAGGACAGAAAGATCACCAGCGAGTTGCTCGTTCATCTCACTGCCGACGATCGAACGGCCATCGTCGTCGGCGCAACGAACCGTCCGGAAGACATCGACCCCGCGATTCTTCGCCCTGGACGACTCGCGACGCACGTCGAGATCGGTCTTCCGGAAGAGGAGAGTCGGCACGCGATTTTCCAGTCGAAATTGCGGGGGGTTCCACACGAGCTCACGGGAAACCAGCTGGCACAGCTCGCGAGGAATACTGCCGGCCTCAGCGGAGCTGACATCGAGGAACTCGTTACAGATGCCAAGCGCCGAGCTGCACGACGGGATGCACAGAACGTCTCTATCGAGGACTTTCCCTCTCCCGAAGAACTCGATTCGATGACGGAAGACATCCATCCCGAATCGACTGCCGACGTCGATCTATCCGACATCGATAGTTCCGCCTCAGAGAACGCGTTCGACGACGACTCTACTGTTGGGTTTCAGTAAGTGTCGGTAGCCGGGGCTCTGAAGCGGAGTGTCTTCGAAGTTACCCCACAGAGTACAATTATCTGAACACTGTGGGGTAACTCTCTGTGACGTCAACGTCGAATCGCTGAATCACTCACCGTTCGGGGCGCGGGGCTGACTCGTAGCGCTCGATCTTGGCGGACTTCTCGACCCGATCGTAGATCTTTCGGAGCGTCTCCTCGGCACGCAGGAGTTTGTGGTCCTCAAGAAATCGACGCCCCTCCTCGCTGATCCCGTAGAACGTATACGGGAGATCGTTCTGCCGGCGGTCCTCAGGGAGTTCGACTTTCTCGACGATACCCGCCTCGACGAGGCGCTGCAGATGCTGGCGGATCGTCGTTTGACTCCGGCTCGGATTGACGTAGTCCAGCTCCTTCAGCGTCGGCAGCCCCGACGGATGCCCGAGAATGTCCTGGACGAGCGAGAATCGCGTCTCCTGGGTGACGACGTTGAGTCGCTCGCGAACGGTGTCGAGATCGCTCGTAGCCTCGTCGGAGGTGCTCATCATACTCATCTTTGTGGAGTACAGGCTAAAGCGTTTCGCCAAAATACGAATCAGCCAAAAGCGATGCGCTGACCGTGTAGGTCGACGCATTGAAATCCTTCGGACGAGAGGCATACCATATGAGCGAGGAAACGGTGACCGTCGAGGACCTCGCCGAGCGCGCCGAGGCGCACCTCCACGAAGCCTCGCTCACTCCCGAGGGGTACGAGGCGCTGAAACAGAGTGTCGCCGAATTATCCCCGATCTTCTCAGCCGACCGAGCGTATTTCGTCCTCGGGAGTTACGGCCAGCCGGAGATTCGTCGGCTCCAGCTCGTCAAAGATCGGCTCAATCGACGGCCCGACGCGTACGCGTTTCTGATGGTTGACATCCGGAGCGAGTGGGTCAACACCTACCTCAAGTTCCGTCTGCTCGCGGATTACACCGACTACATCGTCGGCGTCGCCGAACACGCACAGGGCGGCTTCCTCGTCGAACAGGGCTACTTCACTGCCCTCGAGAAGTACTTCGCGAAAACACATGTCTGTCAGCGGGAGTACGACGCCCTCGCTCCCGACGATGTCGATACCGGCGTCGACGTCGAGAACCCATACAGCGGGATGCAGACAGCGATCTTCGAGATGCTCGAAGAACATGGGCGACTCTATCGGTGGACCACCGAGGAGGACCTCGTCGAGTGTGTCGAAAAGATTCCGTGAGCCGAAGAAAACCGGATCAAGCAATGCTAGTCCAAGTTACCCCACGCGGACAAATTGACTCTACTTCGTGGGGTAACGCTGAATCTCGAAACCGTCTTGATCACCCCAGAAGCACCTCATTCGATCCCGATACCAATCGCTCAATCTCCGTGTGCTGCGCAACTGATTCGGTAGTACGTCCCGTCGTGGCGTGCGACGAACGTCTCCGGAGACCCAGCTGCTCGAACGTTTTGATATGGACAGCGAACGCCGTGCCGGGCCATGAACCGAGCCGCTACAGCTTCGTGCTCGTAGCCACGAAGGTAGAGCCGGCAGACACGCCAATCGTCGGTACCCGCTTCACAGTTGTCGGCTGCGAAGAGGTCGTCACGAACCTCCGGAACATCGTCGAACGTCACTGTCCCGGAGTCGTCGACGGCGGACCCCGGAACCTCCTGGACAGTAACGATGTAGCCCCATCCCCAACCGAGTCCGAACCCGACCAGGAGCAGGAGGAGGACGAGAACCGGGATGCCGCCGAGGAACGCTGGAACACTTCCCGACCGGATGCCGTACCGGTATCGAAGGATCAGGGGAATGCCGAGAAAGGCGACGGCCAGAACGAGGAAGGCAGTCAGAAACGCCGCGTATCCGGCGAGCGCGATCCCGAGAAAGACCACGATCAGTCCGACCAGTCCTCCGATCGCCTTCAGGATCTGTTCGCGATGCACCAGCCGGTCGCTGAGGTAGTCCCCGAGCAGCATCGTGAGGCTGAGACCGAGGACACCAACCGTGACGAAGTGTGTGAGAATCGCGGTCTCGGTCGCTTCACTCGGGCCAACCCAGAGATAGACGAGGTCGTAGATGACAGTCTGAATCGGCTGAGATACGTATAGTAATCCGAGGGCGAGAGCCCCCGTGCCGACGATACCTAGCACGAAGTAGCCGACCAGCTGTCCAGCGCGCTTGAGTGTCGTTCGTGAGATATCCATACGATCCTCGTTCCGGACGAGTGTTACCCGTCAGCCGATCAACAGTTCCGTTCGACGAGGAGTGATGAAGTGTTTTCTGGAGCTATCAGTATCCTGTCCGACGTCGTCGAAGATCGAATATCGGATATTCAGCCGTAACAAGACGTATCGAGCCGTCTTACACTTCGATGACGGGGGGTGAGCATCGTCAAACCTCAAAGTTACCCCACAGATTGATGCAATATGCCGTTCGTGGGGTAACTATGGCCGAGGACGTTCCGGAGAAACCGCCCGCACCAGAGTTGCCGAAGTATCTTTGTGACCCACTCGAGAACCAATCCCCGGAACGGCTGGAAGCAGTCGCGACGTACGCGGCTGATCTGGCGGAATGGAAACGTCGACAGCGACAAGAAGAACTCGAGCGTCGACGAGCCGAGGATGAGGTCGATGAGGAGGACCTCGAGGAACTGGACGAGCGCGAGATCTCAACGGATCCAGACGATTATGAAGACGTCCCGACGAGTGGTGCGTATATTACGGTGAAAGAGACAAAGCCTGGTTATCACTACTTCTACTGGCAGTGGCGAGAGGGCAATTCTTGGAAGAACGAGTATATCGCCCCCGTGAATCCACGAGAGTAGCGAGCAATCACGAAGGGCGGACACGATCCCTTGCCGATTACTCGGAACCCTCCCCCCCCGTCATCGATGTGTAAACTCTCGAGGGCGGGAGGGGGGCAGAGACGAGAACAGCCGAAAGAGGCCGGAAGCGCCACGAACAGGACGAAGAGACGCCGAGACAGGAGAATCACTACATATTCCACGACTGTTACTAGTCTGACGAAGTTTTATGTGTCACCCATCAGTACCGTAACCGCAATAGCGCTTACCGCGAAAGTTCGAAGGAGTGGAACTCCGACGTACCGAGCGGGGAACAGCTTCCTCGTCGTGTTTGTTCTAGTGCCTCTTTCCCGTGAGACCGCAACTCTCGTGACTTCTCTGGCCGATCCGCGTTTTGCTCCTCGTCCTCTGTACCCTTCCTCTGGTGAGGATTTACACTTCGATGACGGGGGGAGGGGGTTCACGTCCTACCCGTGATCGAAGCTCGTCCGTGGATCAACCACTCGAGAACAATCTCGTCCAGTTTGATGAGACCCTGTCGTGATTCGAGCGCTATCGACGTGTAACCCTGGGAAAATAACCGATTACACTTCGATGACGGGGAGTGTTGTATCCATAGAAACACCGTCACGACGTTGGAGATGGCTCTTACTTCTCGTGGAATTCGTTCAATTGAGCATTGACAACCGACTGAAGGAGTTCTTCCTGGTCACCGACCGTTTCCAGCCTCGTGTCCTCGACGATTCGATCCATGATTGCTGTTGGATCTCCCGTGAACGTGAACTCCATGTACATTCCACCGCCACGTCCTCGACTTTTCCTCGATGTCGAGATCAATCCATACGTGGAGAGCTCCTTCACGTACTTGACGTAGGTTTCACGAGTCATTTGATCGGCATCGAGTTCGTCCGTGACCCACTGATAGACTTTGAACCCGACTGGACTCGGAACTGAACTTCCCGACCGCCTGGAGTGCCGGGCGACCGCTGCTGTCGCATACAGGGATATCTTCTTCTGGGTCGTCAATCCCTCAACGAGTTTCAGTGATCGGTCCTTGTCGATCTCCTCCTGCGATTCACGGACGTGTTCCTCGCGAACTTCCTCGTCCCCGCGTTCGTCAGCGAGATCACCAGCACCGCGAAACAGATCGATGGCCTTCCGAGCATCGCCGTGGCTTTGCGCTGCGAACGCCGCCACCAGTGGAATCACGTCATCTTCGAGTGCATCTGGCCGGAAGGCGTCGCGCCGGTTTTTGAGGATCTGGCGTAACTGGTTGGCGTCGTAATCGGGGAAGTAGACGTCTCGAGGATTGAATGAGCTCTCTGCACGCCCGTCGATGTTCTCCATGAACTTCGGATCGTTCGTCAACGCTGCAACTGAGACCCGTCCCTCGATTTCGTTCGTATTGCTCGCACGGGAGAGCTGATAGAGAAGTTTCGAGTAGGCCGGCTCGTCGTTTGCGCGTCGGCCGACCAGGAGGTCAATCTCATCGAGGATGAAAATGACCGAGTCATAATTTTCGTTGATGAGTTCGTACAGTCGACGGTACTTGCGTTTGGTCGACACTCCCGTCTCAGGAACGCCGACCTCTGCGCCCACATTCTTCGCGACAGTTTGAACGAGTTCGTAGACCGCTTGGTCGAGCGTATTGATCGGCTGGCAATTGATCGAGACGACGCCGAAGCGCTCTCCTTTCGACTTACAGAGTTCGATGATTTGCTCCGTAACAGCTCCGACGATGAGTGATTTTCCCGTGCCCGCTGGACCATACAGCAACATGTTCGGCGGTCGATTCCCCTGCAGGGTGGGTTTCAGGAACGAGACAACGGACTCGAGCTGGTCATCGCGACCAACGATCCGTTCCTCGTCGATGATCGTATCCGGCTCAACGAGATCCCTATTGTCGAAAACCGACGCACCACCCTCCTCATCGAGCATATCGCGGATGGAGCGTTGCGCGTTCTCCGCTGAATCTACTTCATCGCGTGCTGAAGCGGAGTTAGCGGCGGCATCCGCTTCGGCGGCGTCAGTTTCAGTGTCTGCCGCCTGAGAACGTGTTTCTTCTTCTCGAAGGGTAGATTGATCCGTCCCACCCTGATCGCTACCGACCATACGTTTGCTGCATTCTGAAGGCATAAAAAGATTCACCACCGTCGATGTCTATCATGCCGCTACGACGAGTCTATTCCTCACATTCAACGTCTTCGGTCTCACCTACTCCGAACCGACGACGAAGTACTATTCAGCAGCCCATCGTCGGAGACCCCCCGTCATCGATGTGTAAGCCATGCGTCTGACGCCCCGTCATAGAAGTGTATATCATGTTCGATCACACTCCCCGTCATCGATGTGTAACACCGCAGTCTTGCCATTAGGTCTTACAATCAGAAATACTGGAACGGCTATTCTTGCATGACTGCTTGAAACATACCTGGGTCTATTTCACGCATTCTGTTGACTCACTTTTCGGTTCGGATGGTGAGGAGATCGGACAATATCTCAATGACCGGCAGTTCGTCCCACTGAACGGCTTTCGGAGACGATTGGCGGTAATTCAGTCGCTAAACCTATTGGAACGTCGTCCACAGAGTCGTCTCACCGTATTCTACAGGTACGACACCCTCTGCGTTCTGGAGTTCGTCGAGTGCTTCCTCAAGGGAGTATTCGTACACCTGCTGGACCTCCTTCACAGCAACCGGACCGTGCTCATCGACGAATCCCGGGAGTGATTGTGGGTCATTGGCCTCCAGTCCTGCTCGCTTCAGGGGAGTCTTCACGTCGTTGGCCGTCACCAGACCGGGCTGGGTGACCGTCTCGTTATCGATGTGAATGGTGGTCTTCGGTGTCTCCACCTCCTGTGAACTCCGTCGGAGATCCACATCTTCCCAGTCCTCTTCCAGTTGGTCGGTGTCCAGCCCAACGTTCCGAGCCAGTTCGAGGAGTATCTCGCGGTCTTCTATGTTCGTGCCCTCGACGATAGCGGCCGTCCTCAGCCGATGAATGAACCGCTTCGCGAGCGGGATGCTCTGCTCGCGTGCAGCCGCGAACGCTCGGTTCGCAAGCTCTGTCGACTCGGGTGGGTCCTCGTTCCAGACCTCAGTGCTCACTGGCATCCCGTGACGCGGCTCCCATTTCTCCCAGTGTTGCGCCCGATCTTCGGGAGAATCGAACTCACGGACGGGCACCAGTCGGTCGTCGAATTGGACTTGGTCGCCGTACTCCTCTTTGAGTTGGAGCCGAACGGGGTAGATTCCCCACGCGATACTGTCCCAGGCGTCGGAGTGGACGACTATCTGTGCCTCTTGCTCCTCTTCGACGTCATCATCATCCTCCTGTTCATGGTCGTCAGGCTCCTCAGGCTCCTGCGGCTCGGACCGTTCCGGCTGTTCCGGTTCTTGCTCAGGAGCATCGTCCTCGGGAGTCTCAGATTGGTCCGGCGTCTCCGGCTCGGACTCCTCATCATCGTCTGGTTCCTCGCTTGATGGCTCTTCCGGGGTTGGCGTAGGTGCACCTGTACCGGCACCTGCAGCACCAGCCCCTGCACCTCCACCACCAGCGGGAGCGCCACCCGGAGTCCCTGACGGATCGTCGTCTTCGGGTTCCTTAGTCTCTTCAGGCTCTGGTTCAGTCGTGTGGTCATCCAGTCCTGTGGGTACAGGTCCGTCGTCTTCCTCCGAGGAGTCGTCACCCGAGTCTATCGGTGGTTCGTAGTCAGTACTGCCTGTGTCCCCCATCACTTCTCACCTCCTGAGTGGCCGAGTTGAGACCGATTTGTCTGCCGGTACGTTCCGTCCGTAGTGCGTTCTTGACCTTGTGAAACCATGTCGCAAAGTCCTCCGATGAATAGCCGCCCGCTGTCAGATTGCACGCCTCTTTCCAGTTCCAGAACCCTGCAACTCCGTCAACCAGGTCGGGGAATTCCGCGACATCCTCTGGTGCTTGCCGACCGATGACCAGCACGCCCTCTGGGTTGAGCACGTCGATGGCTTGGTCTACACGGTTCACCAGCCTATCCAGACTCCGAGTTTGCGTCCCGTAGATGGCGAACCGGTCAACGTCCAACCGCTCGAACGTCTCGGCCAGTTCAGCGAAGTGCCCATCGTGGAGTCCCTTGGCGAGTGGAATGAACTCGACGTGGTCCAGACCGAGTGTTTCGGCTCCCTCGTAGAGTTCATTCAGTCGTGTGGTGTAGTCGTCGAGACTCTCCCGTTGCTCGGCGGGACTCATATTCTTGTTGTAGACCCAGCTCCAGTCGGGGATGTACCGAAACTCCCTCTCTATCTCCTCGAAGAAGTCCAGCACTTCCCACACTGGCCGCTCCAACGTATTTAGGTCACTCTCCGTACCGGTGATGGTGAGGGTCTGGTGAGGCTCAAGCAGCGCGTCGAATCGTCCAGTACGATTCTCGAACGCGGTCTTCGCCTTGCTGTAGTTCACCATCAGATGGGACACGAGCCGGTTCCCGTCGTTGAATCGGATGAACTTCCCGTGCGGATCCCACCGCAGAATGACCTCTTTACGCCCGCTGTAGTCCGATAGAGAACTCTCTACGGAGTTCTGTACACCGCTCGAGTTTGCTGAGGACTGCCGCGTCAAACTTTCACCTGATCTCCTGGTTGTGCTCGAGTGGAGACAGATTGTTGTTGGAGAACAGCGTACTTAAAGTCTGTGGGCTGTCAGATGCTATACGCGGGTTTTGGTCGGCCTAGACCATTGATATCGACCGAATCCCAGATTTGGAAATCGAAACCTGACTGCAGATATTGCATATTCCCTAACCTTCGGTCACGCCGTTGGTAGTGACATAGTCTTGATTCGTGAGTTGGTTTTCGACGGAAGGGTGAGTCTTGGGATATTTCCTGGTGATAGTCACCGAACGCTTCCACATATTGCTTGATCTACCTAAAACTGAGTCTTGATATCCACTTCATCCCTCGGTCTCGGGACTGTACGCCAACACTTCAGCGTTAATGAGACGAACAGCGTCATCGTAGAACTTTCCCTCTACAGTTCCCTCAAAGAGCTCCAGAATCCCCTACACTACTGCCTGTTCCTTGCCAACCTTTCGACCCTCCTGTGGGAGCCGTCGGGCATCGTCGCAGTTCGCACAGAATCGGAATCGTTGGTACCAGTCCTCGTCGCCCCGTTCGTGGTCTTTGACGTAGGATATGATAACCCCATCACCTGCCTCCATACTTTCCTTGCAGTTGTGACGACCGTAGTCCACTTTTCCCATCTGTGGGTGCCCCTGACAATGGACCACCCCTCCCTTTGTGTGCCGAACAACATCTCCAATGAACTCCTCTCGATTCATTAAATCAGAATGTTGCCTTTACACCCATTAACCTAACGAGCAGAAGAGTCGGTGTGTCCGAAGGTTCTTTCTTATCAGGCCAGAACAGTATTCCAAGAAATGCCTCGGATGCGCGAAGACGAATTCTACTCAATTCTTCAAGCTGTGGATGACGGTGTCCAGACTGTTCACATCTCGGGGCAACCGGGCGTCGGGAAAAGTACGTTTCTTGAGGATTTGGAAGAAGAACTCTCAGAGTGGTACCGAACCCGAGTGCTCTACGTCCGTGAAGGCAACACTCCTACAACACTCTCCCAAGATCTCCTCTACGAAGCCCGAGACGCGGTCGGGACTCTCAGTGCTCTCATTAACAAAGCGACAGGAGTGAGCGTAGGAATCAGTCCTGTGAGTGGTGGGGTCTCCACCGATGACCGCGCACGACATCTTCGAAAGTTAGCCAGTCTCTCGGAGTCCGTCAACGAGTACAAACGACTCATCTTCTTCGTCGACGACGTTCACAAGCTTGACGAACCGGAGGTCACTCGGGACTTCCTCCGCGAACTATCTTCCACACTCGGAGAGAACGTCCATTTAATCACGGCAGGTCGACTGGCATTTGAGGACGCGGACTATACCGTCGATCTGGAAACGTTCTCATATGAGGAGACTGCGAACTATCTCCAACAGGAGTACCCAGAAGTAGACGACGAAACCATAGACGGCGTCTACGAGAAGTTGGAGGGTCATCCCTATTATCTCAGTCTACTCCGAGAGGCTGCTGGTGATGACAGCACATTCGAGCTTCCCGAAGAACACACACGGGACTTCATCGAGAAGGCGTACCTGGATTCGATGTCAGAGGACGAAGAAGAGTTCATTCGGAAGACCCCGGGACTTGCTGAGTTGGACGAGGACATCTGCTCGGCAGTATTGGACGACGTGAGTCGCACGCAGGCTCGGCGCACTCTCGACACTCTAAGCACCAAGGCAGTCGTGCAGGAATTGGGTCGTTCAGAGGATACTGGGGATAGAGTGTTCAAAGTTCACGACCTCTTTCAAGAATTTCTCTACAAGCAACTCGATAACCCAGAACAGCTCCACCGAGCAGCGTTCCAATACTACGCAGAGAGGTTCTACGATGAGGTTGAGGAGAGTGAAGCACCCGTGTTGGAGGGATTCGTATACGGATTGCTTGGGAATGCTCACTTGCAAGAGATCTACGAAGGGAATCCAGAGGTTGAACAACTCCGTGAGGAAGTCGACCGATTGGAGTTCGCGCCTCACGAACGTCTTCAGTTCATGTTCGGGTACGCTCCATACGCACCTACACCTGAGGACCAATCCGCTACGCTGCTCGCTCTGGAGTTAGATGACTATACGGAATGGATTCGTGGTCTGGAGCCAGAAAATGACGGAGATGAATTGAAATTTGAGTTCGTCGGGGTGCTGTTCGATTTAATGCGGGCCACAGTCAGACCCAATACCGATGTCGAATTCGAGGAGTCGTCTGTGGAGATCTATGAGTCCACGATACAGCGGATCGAGGACTTCGACTTCGTCGCGTTTTTCGATGAAGGCGAGCAAGACGCGGCTCAGATTATCCCGGATATGCTCCGCGTGTGTGTTCACGTCTCTGCGCACCGAGACCTTGAGGAGAGAGAATGCGACGATGAGCATCTGGCTGCAGCCTACGACGTACTTGAGAAGTACGGACTGAACCGAGTTGCAGCCGAGGAAGTCATTGACAACTGCCACGAATTGGCTGAGGAGTACGAAGCAGGCGAACAGGCGGAAGAGATGATTGAGGCTCAGATGGAGGAGTTCTTCGGGCAGTTCGACCAGGACGACGCAACTCGGAACACCCTCATCCGAATGCAGTCAGACCTCTACAGCGAGATGATGGAGTTGGCTAACTCGGCGTTCACTGCGATGATTTCAGAGTCTGACCGACTGCTGGAGTTCATCCATGAGTGCGGCGACAGTCTGGAACAAGCAGATAACCCATTCTTCGTCGCTGCATGGTACTCGTTTGCTGCTCACGTCTACCGGATGTTTGCCCCGAACGCGGACTCCACGAAGGAACTGGAGGAAACTGCTCAGCACTACGCACAGGTACGTATGGAATACGAAGAGAGACTCGACAATCCCATCTATGAGATTGAAGAATTCGAAGTCCACAACATGGACTTCCCAGACCTGATGAACGAGATCGCGGATGGCAATGGTGACAGTCGACTTACAGAATAGGGTCAGCACACATATTCTTAAGAGAGAGGCATCTTCGGAAGGTTATGAGCGACGAGCCGGTGATGTTCGTTCGGCATAGTGGTGGTGGATTTCTGGGGGATGGATGGTCGCAGGACTGGCTTTTCGGTGAAGTAGACGGACAGCCCCGAATCGGCATTCACTATCAAGACAGGGCATCGTTCGACTATTCAGACTACGCCCATCGACCAAAGAGGATACGACGATTTGAGAAAGCAGCCTCTGTTCCCACTATTGTCGTGGTCGGATTCTCTGAGAAAGCGAGCGGTGAGAAGTACATCACACGAACCATTCCGGGTTCGAGGGAGATCGTGGTGATGGACGTCCATCATGAGGATATCGTCCAAGTTGATGACGTTGAGGAGGAAGGCTCAGTCCCACAACTAACAGACCAGTACGAGGACAATGGTCAGTACAGGGTCGTCAAGACTCTCCAAGTTGAGGACTGGAAGCGTATCTTTCAGGAAAGTCACAAGCTCCTCTGGGACTGGCATAGCCAGGATGCACTTCATGACCCATCAAAGAACGCCACTGAGAAGGCGCGGTACATCCGGGCTGTGTATCACGAGGACAGCAAGCCACTCATCACGACCTCGCTCAGTCACCACGAACAGGAACTCATCGCGGAAAAGTATCTCCGTGACAGGCTCGACGATTTCACATTAGACGCCCCTCGTGGTGGAACTCTTGAGAACATCGACCTGCTCGGTACTGTCAAGGACAAAAGTGCTGGAAGACTGAAGACCGTGGTTGCGTCGGTTACCTCGTCGTCAGGGAGTCATCGGAGAGATCGAATCAAGACCATCAACTCTCTTAGCGACCGTGATGAGGTGTACTTCTTCGGCGCAGATGAAAGTCGCCCTGGTAATCTGTTCGATGATGTGACCTACGTCTCACTGGAGAACGTGTTCGAGTGGATGAATAAGGACGACACTCGACGTCAGCGGTCACTACATACTATGCTTGGGCTTCGCGACGAAGTCTGAATCGGACAAAAAATATCACGTAATCCAGACGCTGTGCCTTACAAGTCCCGGCACAAATCCCGGGGCGAAATCAGTTTCATCGGAGGATCGATGCACCTCGAAGAAGGCCAGTTATCATTGTGATTTAACAGAAGCCGCCGAGTAGCGCATGCCGATGAGTACCGGTAACGACCGGCTTCGAACGGAACTTGAGCAAAAATTCCAACCGCCGATTGACGTTTTGATAGATCCGTCTTTACTTGTCGCCAGCCGCACCCTTGAACAGCTGGCTGACTCCAAGGTCTTCGCATCACAGACACAGGCCACACTCGGGAGAACACCAACCAAGCCACGCCTTGGCGATCTGTACGTGCCGGCAGCATTCCGTGAGACTATCTCGGGACAGCAACAGTCCACAGTCCAAAAAACGGACGTGTGGGACTTCTACCGTGGGCAGGCCGAAGCCGCCTTTCCAGATGACGTGGTTGACCTTCTCGACAAAAACGAGGTCAACGGCGTTTCGGCCGACGAACTCTCCATTGAGCTTCAGTGGGAAAATGCCATCCGCGACTCCACTCGAAAAGAGCGGCTACTGCGAATCCTCGGTCAGGAAGTCTCGTTCCTGCAGTCCGGTGGACTCGTTCTCTCGCGGACTACCGCAGCGTTGAACGCATTCCGGGATGCTGGTGTCCCGGTTATCGACATCGGAACGGCAGAACTGGATCCCGAATTACGGGAAACGTTGGCTGACATCGGATACACGACTCCCGCTGGTATCTGTAGCTTCGGTGTTTCGACTGCTGGCTCGACGACAGATGCTCTGGTGGGGGACGTTCTCGCCGACAATTCCGATTTACTGCTCTATCGGATCGGGAACTAGCCGGTCACTCTCCACAACAACTCGCTCCAATAGTTCGGTTCCCAGTGATTGTGAGTGGATTCTCTGCTGTTAGTGGCTTTCCACATCGCTCGCAATTCGCGTCTTCCATCACACCACCCCCGACCGCATAGCCATATGTTCTCGAAAATGTCGTTGAGTTCGACTGGAGCGCAAGTTCGAGATCACCACGTTCGTACGATATGGCGGTTGCTGCTACCGGCCGTATCCGAACGGTAAGCGCGTGTCGCTCTCGTATCTCGCGCCGTTTCTCCGGAAATCCGGTCTCGATCTGAGAGGACAGTTCGTCGTGTTCGGAACGTAGGTCATCCAGCTCCATTTGGAGTTCTTTCCGCTTGCGAAGTCCATCGACGCGTTCCTGCTGTTCCGACGCCGCCTCGATCGTTTCGTTCACCTCTTCAATTCGGTCGGAGAGGTTCTCGATCTCATCGCTCAGTTCGTCACGTCGCTGGCGGACGAATTGCCGGTATTCGTCGAGTTCGATATCTGCCGCGCGAGTGGCCCGCTCACGCGTTTCCCGAACAACCGACGATACATCGTTTTCGACGGCCGTGTGTGCGCCATCGAGGGCATCTTTCAGCCGCGCTTCGTCGATGTGATCCCCTTCATTGAGTTCCCGTTGGTCGTCGTTGACGAGATCCAAATAGGACTCAGCCAGACGTGGGCATTCTTCCTCATCATTGAGGTCGATGGCTACTGCTCGAAGCTCTTCCCGCTGATACTCGCTGACTGTCTCGATACCGACGTGGAAGAGCGCACACACGGCCAACCGGTCGTAGTACGGCGTGAACGTGGCCTCCTCGACGTCAGTGGGCCCGTCCGTAATCCACGGTGGGAAGCGAATGTCCACCCCATCGCTCGTGAACGATACCGACCCGACGGGAGTTCTGTCGGCGGCTTCGTCCAGTACGCGTTCTACGAATGGACTCTCTGGAGCGATAGGAACGGCTCCCTCTTCGACATCCGTTGGATCATCGGCGATTTCCAGCACGGTACCGTCCAGCTCTAGGTCGGTGTCCGCATCGTCGGGGAGCACGACCGACCACTGCCGTCCATCCTTCTCGATTTTAGCTCCAAGAGAAGTCAGATAGGCTTCGACGAACCGCTCGACAGCTCGACCGGTTACGGGAATTGCGGCGTCAGTCATCGCTGGCCCCCAAGTCGAAGCCCTCGAAGACGCCGGCGTTGAAGTCCTCAAGTTTGTCCGCGAGGTCACGCTGTTCCTGCAGGTCGATCGCCATCGCGTCGAAGTCGTTCTCCATCTCGACCTCGGAATCCGCCGAGACCAACCGTTCGAATACCTCGTCCTCGAAGTTGCGCCCCGTCTCCTCCAGCCGGGTCAGAATCTCGCTCAGTTCGCCGACGGACTGCTGGAACAAGTCGATCTTGTGGTAGAGTCGCTCCAGTACGTACTCCTCGATGGTGTCCTCGAGCGCGATGTTGAACACGTAGACCTCCCGGTCTTGACCGATGCGGTGGATGCGGCCGATGCGCTGCTCGACCTTCATCGGATTCCATGGCAGGTCGTAGTTGACTATCACGTTGCAGAACTGGAGGTTGCGCCCCTCGTTCATCGCGTCCGTCGAGACGAGAACCCCCCCTTCCTCCTCGAACCGTTCGACGATCTCCTCCTTCTCGTCGCTGGTGTGGCCGCCGTGGAAGGGGTGAGTCGTGTATCCTTCGTCGGCGAGCGTCTCGATCAGCTTCTGTTGGGTCGCCCGGAACTGGGTGAACACGATCACTCGTCCCTTGTCCACGCGTTCCCGTGCCTCGCTGGTGATTCGCTGGACGCTCTCCAGTTTGGTCGGGGTCTCCACCGCCTCGACACGATCGAGAATTCGCTCGAGCTGGTCGGCATGGGGGATGATCTTCCCGTCCTCGACGTCGAGTTGTCGCTCGACGGTTTGCTTGAGCGCCTCAGGACTGCTGACGACCTCCTTCTGGAGAGTCATCAGGACGAGCTTCTGGCCCTGATCCTCTCCGTAGGCTGTCCGGACGTAGTCGGTCACGGACTGGTAGAGGTCTTGCTCCGCCGGCGATGGTTCGAACGTTCGCGTCGTGACGTTGCGCGGTGTGAAGTCGATGTCCGTCTCATCGCGACGGTTGCGGATCATCACCTCGCGCAGTCGGTTCTGGAGTTCGTTACGGTTGACCAGCGTCTCCTGTGACTTGTTGACGAAGTAGTGGTGGAACGCCTCACGCGTCCCGAACAGCCCCGGGCGGAGCAGCGAGATAATGTTGTAGAGGTCGGTGACGTCGTTCTGGATGGGTGTCGCGGTGAGGAAGAACGCGTAGTCGTAGGAGAGTTTCTCGAGGAGTTCGTACCGATCAGTATCCTCATTCTTCACGTAGTGGGCTTCGTCCAGCACGAGAACGTCCCAGTCGCGTGCAAGGACGGTCGAGCGGTGACGATCGCTCTTGGCGGTGTCGATGCTAGCGATGACGTGATCCTGGGCGTCGAACCCGGCGAAGTCGTCGTCGTAGTTGCAGGTGAAGTCGAGGCCGAACTTCTCCAGCATTTCGGCCTGCCACTGCTGGGCGAGCTGCGCCGGCGTGAGGATGAGAACCGCGTCGTCGGTGCCGCGGTAGTGCATCTCTTTGAGGATCATCCCAACTTCGATGGTCTTTCCGAGGCCGACCTCGTCGGCAAGGAGGGCCTTCCCATTCATCTCGAAGAGGGCGCGATGGGCGGCGTCGACTTGGTGTTCGAGGAGTTTGACGTTCTCCTCGTCGAGGTGGGAGAGAGAGCGAAGTTCGGTGTCCGGCTGGCCGGCTTGGAGACGGTTAGCCTGTACAGTGAGAAGATGCTCCTCAAGAGATGGAGGATCCTCAGGCTTACTCGCCAACACGTCAACGTCCTCGTGGCGGAACTCGATATCCACGAGGTCATCTTTCGTCATCTGATTTCACCATTTTGGCCGAAGTGTTTCTGTGTTTCGGGCGACAGCGGGAGCACGACCGCGACCAAGCTATATTACTCGTGGATTTCTTGTTGAGAACTATGGCTGGGGATAGCACATCCAGTGACAATACCACGTCGGAGGGTACCGAAGGATCGGTGGAGATGGGTGATATTGAGGTGTACGGGTCACCGTCACCGACTTCGAACGGGGTTTCGGATGCTATCAGTAGCCTCGATTAAACCGAACCGGAACGGTACTTGATCGAATGGTCTGGGGAGACGATGGACTACGAGGCTGCCTAAGAAGTAACGAAGATCCGATTCGGACGTGGCGGACGCCCGCTTCTGGAAATTGAGGGTCGTAGAGGTGGTGAATATATAATCGACTCTAATCCAGCGGGCAAGCCACGGGTCGAATACTACCCTCCGAATGGAAGCCCAAAGCGGGAGCGACTCACGATACCAAGTTCGAGTGGAAGAATTGGGTAAAGCAGCGGCTCGGACTCTGCCTTGGACGATCTGGAGAGTGAAGCCGACGATCAAACGCAGGCCTTCTATTTCTCCCGCAACCCTGTCGACCAATCGCGTGCAGGTGTAGAGATCGTCATACTGGATGATGTCATCAATACTCTCGAAGAGATCGACCGCACGCATCAGATGATGGAGCAAATGACGACCTGGTAATTCTGCCAAACCAAGGGTGACAGTAGTCTACACTACACCTGCGTACTCCGGGATTGCAGCGTGGCCTGCCTCACTCGAGAACACCGTACTTTCTGGTTCGGCGGTTGAATGCTTCTTCTCCACCTTCCAAAATCTGCTGAGCCCTGGCTTGGACGTCAGGCACATCAATCGACCCTCGGTCTTGGAAGAACCCTTCACGGCCATTCGACCACATGACCAAGATTTGTTCAGCATCTCCGAGGATGGGGATATTCGCGTTATGTGTGGCCGCTACTATCTGCCTGGACATCTTGACGTTCTTGATGATGTCAACAACAACATCGTAGATAAACTCGTTGTCCAGCATATCCTCCGGTTGATCAACGATTAGTGGTCGATCCCGCTCGAGCATCGCTATTGACAAGAGTGCCGTACATTGCTGTCCGTCCGACATTCTGGAAAGCGGCTTCCACTCACCCTCGTCCCGAATCTCGATGACCGGACGATCGTGAATCTCCAGTGTCTGTAGTTCGTGGACTCTGGCCCGCAATTCTTCGTGATTAACTAGGTTCTCAGCGGCTGTGTCGGTAATATTCACATCATCGATAAGCTGTTCTGTGTCTTTCTCCTCGATAATCTGTGCCAATCTCTCCGGCTCGTACTCTTCAGCAATCGCTTCTTTGTCTTGGGTACGAACGCGGGAGCCCCGTAGTGCCCTGTTGAACCAATCTATGTACTCCTGCCTGTTTGAGTTCGGTTCAAGCTGAACCCGCACATCATCTGTTAATTCTGAGTCGATCGTATTGATACCTCGGCGACGTATATCGGTAATACCTCTGCGGATGTCTCGCAGTTCGCTCAGAAGCTCTTGGCGTTCGGCTTCCAAGTCTTCAATCTCTTCGCGCTTATCTTCCAAATCAGATTGAACGCCTTCGAGGCGTGATTCCTCTTCTTTCAGGTCGAAGTACTCCTGGACATCAACTCCCGTCTCTTCCTCGATCTCGGCTGCTAACTCTTCATATGCCTCTCTTCGTTCCTCGTAGCGTTCTTGCCACTCGTCCTGCTTATCGGCCACCAGTTCCTCAGCATCTTGAATTCGTTCAATTATTTCCTCGTGTAACTCTTCGACATCGCTAACAGCATCTAGAACCTCTGAGCGAGCTGATTCCACCAGTTCAGAGTTCGGCGAATCATCGATTTCTTCTTCGGTCGGGGTCTCGCCGAAGATGGTGATGTCTTCTGCCGAACTAATCGCATTCTGAACCTGCGAGACATATCGGTCGAATCGTCTCTCTTCCTGCTCCCACTGCTCTTCACCTTCGAGGTGTTCGTCTACACCCTGGTCTTCCATCAGGGCGATATTCTCTTGGACAGCTTCGTAGTCGGTTAGTTCGCTACTTAGCCGCTCTCGTTCTTCTCGTGCGCTTCTGAGATTCTGTGCATTGTCTCGGAGGTCTCCCTTGATCCGCTCCCGTTCGCGCTTTTTGTCTTCAAAATCGAGATATGAGTCTATGAGTTCCAGTTGATCTCGGTCGTCACGCGCTAGCTCCAAGAGTTCTCGCTGACTGTGGATCTCGAGGTCGAAAAACTCGTCTCGGAACGTTTCAATGTCTATTTCGACCTCTTCGTCGTCTCCATCACCGTTTTCTCTCAGTATCTGAGGTGGTTCGTCGTACTGGCGAGTAATAGAATATCGTTGGCCATCGACAGTCGTGACGTGAACTTCGATCTCGCCGTCTGGCCCGAGGGTCTCCCGAATCAGTTCGGTGTAGTCGTTTTTAATTCGCTCTGTCCGGGGTTCTATGTCGAACGCGTATCGAAGATGTTCAATTACCGTTGATTTTCCAGTCCCCTTCCCGCCTATCAGGCAATTGAGTTTCCGGTTGAATTGTACTTCCCGACCATTGAGGAACTCACCGTTGACACGGATTCCATCCACGCGTGGATGGTCGTGTTCAGGGGCATCAAACTCGATTCGCAAATCAGGATCGGAGAGGGCGGTTCGCAAGCCAGAAAAGGAGGGTTCAGTCATTTTCAGGTAGGTATAGCCACGGCCAAGCTGATCCGGGTGGTGCGCATCTGAACACTTGACAGCGGGAAATTCTGGATACTCCGCTCGAATATCTGGATCAACTACTTCAATTGCAGCCACCTGCTCAACGTCAAATATCTCCTCGCGTATTCGACCTGGCCCGGTTTCCTCGTGCGCCCCTGCAGCCTCGTCAATATGCGCTAGAATCGGTAGACCCCTATTTTCCAGAACAATCCTACAGATTTCGTTGATTCTCGAGTCAGCCTGTTCCTCTCCGGCGCGTTCGGGATTGATTCCTACGCGGCTCAGTACGTGGTTGACGGCATCGTGCTCTTCTGGAGGGAATATCGCCGTCATATGAATCTGATTCTCTCCCCCCTGTGGGGTCGTGATCTCAACCCCAGGCAATATCTTGATGGGCTTCTCTTCTGCTGCCTCGCGAAGCTCTTCGTATATCCCATCGCAGTCGTGGTCGGTGACGGCTACCAACTCAAGCCCTTGCTCGATGAATGCATCAATCAGCTCGTCGGGCGATAAATCCGCCTCGTAATCGTGTGATCCCGGTGTGTGGACGTGTAAATCGGCTTTATAATATCTGGCCCCCTGCGTTCCTCTCTCAATTTCTTCCATACTGGCAGAAAATATAGAGACTGGTAATCAATTTAATCCATTACCGTTGACAACCTCCGTCGGTGGGGAAATGAAAGAGCTGACCCGGCTCTGTTTCAGTAGTCGCTCAGCCGCGACTCCAGAATGTTCCGGTAGGTGTCGTCGCCGGTCGCATCGGCCAGCCCTTCACACAGCTCACGCAAGTCGTCGGTGATTTCCCACTTGCCGAGGTACTCGGAGACGGACTTGCCGTGTTCCCAGCGGTAGCGGAGGAACTGCGCTCTGTCGATGTCGGTGAGTTCCTCGTCGCTCTCGACGCGTGACTGGATGTAGGCGATGCGCTTCTCGTCGTCCCACGTCCCGAGTTTGAAGCCGTCGTCCATCCGATAGAGACGCATATCCTCCATACGCTCGGGCGTCGCGTTTGTCCCGCGGCAGAGCTTGTTGAGGTCATCGTAGGACGCGTCTGGTGTCTCCAGCAGGTCAAGGAAGACGTCGATTTCGCCGATGTCGCTGCCGTGCTGGATGACGCCGTAGATCTCGTCGACAACCTCCTTGGCGCTCATCGTCTCACCAGCCCGTTCGACCTTACCGTGATGTTTCGAGTACTCGTGGAAACACCGCCCCATCTCGACGACACCGATGTCGCCTCGTGAGAGGTCACGGTTCTCCTCAAGACGTTTTCGAGTTTTCTGTGCGGTTCGGTAGATATTACGGCGGAGGCTATTCCACGAGATTGGCTGACGATCCTGAGCAGGGCGAGCGACGATGACAATATCGAACTCGACAGATTCCCCGGCGAGGAATTTTTCAATGTCGGCGGATACAGGATACGTCGCAGTGACCTCGAATCCGACATCGCACAGGGCTTGTAATAGCTCGCCCCATGATTCCGAACTACTGTGATGGTATGTGAATGAGAGGATACCTTCCGGCTTCAGGGCTCTCTTTATGCTTGAAAATGCTTGTTTGAGTTCTGTCTCGAATTCTTCATCTCCTTTATCAGATGCTGGATTAACTACAATACTTTCTGATCTGGGAGTGTGTTCCGATTCAAAATACTCATACTCTCCCTCAAGTTGGGGTTTCAGCCATACATAAAAGAAATCAGATAGCTCTGAATAGAGAACATTATTGTAGTAAGGTGGGTCAGTAATTACGCAATCATATTCGTTCTCTGCAACAATATTACGAGCATCACCCTGCTCCAGCTCTACTGATTCGCCAATTGCCTTCTGAAAAGGTTCAGTCTCAATTGTGTCCCCATTCTCAATATACCGCTCAGTCGGTGAATTTCCATATTTGACTCCCCGGAGAACCATCTCAAAGACTTTTTCAAAAGTTCCTAGACCATATTCTGTCCCCCAGACGTTGTTCTCAGTCGGGGCCATCTGTGGTGTGAATGAGTTAGTCTTGAAGATATGGTCTATCTTGTTATATCCCGTATTATACGTAGTCATCATATTATGCATTCGGAGAGAGTCACTGAATGCCAATATTAGGTACTCTCGAGAATTTTCATCATCTATCTTTTGAATTGATTTAGCCAACTTAGATAGACAAAGGAGTTGGCGCGAATTGAACATATCTGTCCAGTTCGTATAGCCATGTCGGGGAAGATTCCCGTTACCTCCCATAGACCCTTCAAATTGGTTGGCGTCAGTCTTCCATCCCGGACGAATTGGTTTATTAGGAATATACTGGCTTAATTCGTCAGCATCTTTCCACTCCCTCTTTGCCTTTTCAAATAACTCCCGATCGTGATTGTCTGGCAGTATATAACCTTTCACCTCATTTTTCGTGCGCCCTGCCTCTTCGCATTCGGAACAATAGTATTCTACGGCGTAAAGACGTAAATCAAATCCACCCTGCTCTTCGATAGTGTCTGTCACAGGGTACTTCTGCCCGCAATCGGGACACACATAATCTCCATAGTCAATATTGCCCTCTTCAGGTATGAACTCGTGATCGCATGATGAGCAGACACTCTCGCTTTGCCAATCATCAACAAGTACGATCTCTCCACATTCAGGGCAGATCACGTTATATTTATCATCATTCTCGTATCTGCCAGACCCTAAGCGAAAGTCACGAAATAGAGAGACTGTCGAATCACAAGAGACGCAGTCCAGTTCCTTCACCCAGAAATTATACATTACGTCAGCTTGGTGATCTCCATCCACATTGGGGCATGGAGTACGATAGTACTGCAAAATTTCCTCAGAAATGTCATCTTTTACCTGCTCAAAAGCAGTTTGTAGTTCTTCGGGGTCGGTCTGGCCTGTTTCAGACTCTTTCTTACTGATGAACCACGCGACAGGATTTAAGTCACGCCCATCCACTCTTGCACCAAATCGTGATCCTTCAACAATTGAAGTCCCTCCACCCATGAACGGGTCTAGAATTTTCTTATCCTCTATACGGACATCTTTAGGATACAACTCCCAGAGAGACTCAGGATCTGCGACATCAACGTCGGAGATTAGGTCGGAAACATCTGTAGAGGCTTTACCGAAGTTACTGAGATTCTCATTTCCCCCCGGTTCATATACCTCAACCTTGTCGGGGTCATCCAGAAGAGAGTATAACGAAATCGTTCGGAAGACACAGCCGAGACGACGTGCCCACCATTTGTGCATCGTATAGACCGGACGATACCACTGTTTTGCTCGTCCTTCCTTCGCCGCGATCTCGTTCACGCGTTCTATCGGGAATCCTTTCTCAATGGGCAGTGTCTTGCGTTGCCCCTCTTCCGACTGCCCGATTTCCTGAGACATTGATTGTCTCCTACGTGTTCTCGGCAGGGTTGTATAGCTTTCCGCTCGGATGAAGGCTATTTATCTGGGTTACAAGAAGCCACTATGGATGCCGATACTGCGTACTGTATAGAGGTACTCGTAGGCGCAGTCGAACAGAATGATGACGGTGGTTGGAGGTACTCTGGATCAGAGGCAACAAGAAAGCACGACCGTCTCTCACCAATTGTCGTCGAGAACCTCAGCCTTGACCCTGACTCGCTGCGGATTTCGTATGAAGTGCTGGAGAGTGAACTCAATAATCTCTTGTTGGAGGTCAAGGGGTCAGATGACCCTGCCCAGCAGGTAGAAGAGAAACTACCGGAGTTCAAAGAGCGACTGTATAGATGGGATTTGACTGAATACGTGGTGGCATTCCCGCTCAATTTTCATCGGCGCTCGTCCGAACTGTTGCCAGACACACCACAGGTCGGTGATGTCGTTTTCGAACGCCTCCCGCGAAGCGACTGGGAAGAACGATTTGTTCCCGACTACGATGAAGACCATGACAACTATCACCGACAGAGCAAGCTGAGGAGCTTCTTGGACAGAAGTCCGAACGAGCTGGATAATCCGTTCTTCACCTACTGGTTTACGTCGTACAGGGCACGAGGTGAGAAGTACGCTGTTGACCATGTGGTTGAGCAGTTGGAAATCCTTCTCGGGATGATGAACTACTCTGCGACGTTCAACCGAATACAGACCCACTCGCAGAATCCGGGGCCGTGGCCTGACCGATGGGGGGAACTTCGAGAGCCGTTCGTCTATCTGTTGCACGAAGAGGACGATTTCGTGAGGCATTATTGGAGTGCAGACGCCACTCTACGGAAGGCTGACAGCCCACACAGCATGTATGAAGACATGTTTGAATCGCTATTCGAGGAGATGCCCACCTTTGAGGAGGAACAATCTCTGGATGGTCGGCTACTGAATTCCCTACGAGCATTTCAAGCAGCAATGACCGAGCCTTCGGAACGTGAGTCGTTCTTCGAGTTCTGGAGGGGGATCGAAATCCTCACACTCGTTGAGGAAGGGGAAACGATGTCTGAAGTTGTTGATAGGGCAGCGGCGATGTTGGGATGGGAGGACTCGGAACTTGGCCGGATTAGGCGAAACCGGGCTCAGAACAAGCGCAATTCATACGTCCACGAAGGCGCAGGCCTGCGGTTGACTGTCGCTGATCGGAATCTCGTCAAGAGCCTCCACGAGTCCCTCATAAGCCTCTACATAGACAAACGGGAAGACTGGGGCTATGAGGAGATGAAATTCGCGCTGGAACAGTTCACAGTGGACGAAGCACAAATCGAGAATCTACGCGAAGACCGAAACCGTGAGTTGCGATTGATCGATTGGTTCGAAGAGACCGCCGAGGAGAATTAGCAGTTTCGACACGATTTGTGGCCTTCAGCTACGGCTCTGAAATCACCAATAATCCTCTTAGAAGAGGCCAACTCGCAAGTCTTTGAGGAAGAGTTAGCCGATGGTCACCACAGTATTTAAACGATTTACATACGGTGTCTATGACATCAAATGGCCCGTACTGAGTCTCTTTCAAGAACGATCGCGGACACGGTTACAATAAGCCGAGAACTCCGCGAGGAAGGCGAGATCGACGGCCAAGTTAAACTCTACAACGTCGACGAGGACGACGAGTTCGAAGCCGACGCGTCGACCTTCTTCGACCGGACGCTGATGACCCAAGGGCTACGCGAGGGGTTCGTCGACCTCCGAGACACGCTCCGCGGTGACGCCAACTACGGCACGCACATCCTCTACGGGCCGTACGGGAGCGGGAAGTCCCACCAGATGGTGGCGATGTACCACTGTTTCGCCGATCCCGAAGCCGCCGGCAACTTCGGCGACCACCACGTCGACGGCTTCGGCGACGCCCTGCCAGCCGAAGAGAACTCCGAGGCTGTCACCGTCTCCCTCCAGCAGCGCCAGCCGGACTACCTCTGGGAACCCTTCTTCGACATCCTCGGCTACGAACCCTCGGACAGCGACCTTGACCCCTACCCCGACATGGAGACCATTCAGGAGGCAGTCGACGGGCGCACGGTCGCCTACCTGATGGACGAACTCGAGGACTGGTTCGAACCGCTCAGCGGCGACCGCAAGAAGCGTAATCGCGGCTTCCTGCAGGCCCTCCTCGAAACCGCCGACCTCGACGACAGCGACGTCTTCGCCATCGTCTCCGTCCTCCGGAAGGGTTCGGAGGTTCACAACATCCTCGACCGCGAGAACGCCTCCGAGGTCAACATGAGCAGCAAGGTCTCCAAACAGGAAGTCATCCGCCACCGACTCATCGACGACATCGATGAGGAGGCGGTCAGCGAGATCGTCACAGGATACGTCGACGCGTACGCCGACAACGACCACGTCCCTGACTCCGACATTCCCAGCGACCTCGCGCAGAAGATGCGGGACACGTATCCGTTCCATCCCGTCCTCCTGAACGCCCTCGAGACCCGGTACTACGCCGACGAGGGGAACCAGAACACCCGGGGAATGATCTACCTCTTCTCGAAGATTCTGACGACTGCTGCCGACCCTGAAGCAGACCCCGATGACGAGGAAGCGACGCGACTCATTGAGGAGACAGACCTCGTCACCCACGGCGACATCGACGCCGTCCTGTTCGACGACGAGCTGACTCGGATCAACATTGACCGACCGGGAGTATGTGTCGATGACATTCGCAACCGTGTCGACCCCGATAAAATCCCGTACGGCCGCAGAATCCTGAACACAATCCTCCTCTACAGTCTCAAGCCGGACGAGGGAGAGGGTGCCGGGAAGGCCGAGATCGTGATGGGTACCTACCAGACGGACGACCTGGTCTCGGACATCGTTCTGAACCTCGAACAGCTCTACGGCGTCGCGTGGTACCTCCACAAGCTCAACGGGAAGTACGCGATCCGTGACCGCCAGAACCCCAACGCGCTCATCCAGAACAAGGCGGACGACGTCGACGAGAAGGTGGCGCTCGGGCAGATCGCCGACACAGTCGAGCAAGTGTTCGGCAAGAAGGCCTACCCGGTCGGGTTCACCGACGGTGACCTCAAGCAGGTACCCGACAGCCGTGATGTCAAAGTCGTCGTCAAGGCCGACGAGTGGACACAGGGAGACGTCGAGACCGTCATCAAGAACGCCGACGGGAGTCCCGGCCGCGAATGGCGGAACACGCTCGTGTTCGTCCAGCCGAGTGGTGACAAGACGATCGAGTCCGGCACGGGCTTCATCGAGAAGGCCCGGTACATCGAGGGAGCCGAACGCGTCCTCGACGACGAATCGCTAGACGACGAGATTCGTGCGTCGGTTCGGCGCCAACGCGAAGACGAACAGCGGGAACTCCGTGATCGAGTCGAACTCGCCTATGGCGAGATACTCGACGGTGACGACCTACTCACCGAGTTCGACTTCGCCGCCGAGATGGATCTCGACGTGTTTGTCTCCGGTGGCGAGCCGTTGAACGCCGGCGACATCGCGAACAGCGTCGCCGCCGAGGGACTCGACCTCCAGCAACACGTCTGGGGTATCGTCGAAGATCTGCTCGACCGACGGGGCGAAGCCAGCATCGAGGACGTCTACGAACAGTTCCTCCGCCAGCCAACGTACCCGATCCCCGGAAGCCCGCGAGACGTTGCAAAAGCGACCGGCAAGGCCCTCGCGGACAAGCCGGTCATCACGCACGGGTCAAACGGGTTCTCGGAATCGCTCCTCGAAGAGCCCTCACAGGACACGATGCTCCTACACGAGGGCGATGTCCAACGGTGGACGGCGGAAGACGTCGAGCAGGAACTCCGCCAGCGGTTCGGTAGCGGCACCAAGGCGGTCGACATTGGGAACTTCGAACTCGAACTCCTCGAAGACACGGAGATTTGGCTTGAGGGCGACGGCCACGATACGGTGATGACCGCCGCGGGCCGTCTCGCACAGGATGGCCAGTACGTCCTCTACAGTGGCACGGAAATAGTCACGAAGGCCCAGTCCGACGCGACGATCCGCGATATCTCGGAGGCCGAGCGTATCGGTACCCCCGAGGTTCGCGAGCGTATCAGCGAGGCCTTGGAGGACAGTGGCCGGGCGAACACCCACCGTATCCTCGAAGATATTCGCCGCGACGAGACGGTTTACCTTCCTGGAGATGAGACCGAACGCGCGTTCCGCGAGGCGGTGACGGACTTCCTCGTGGACGACTACCTTGTCGACGTCAACCGCGAGTACGACGAGTCGCTCGGCGACCGCGATCCGACGGACGTCACGCTCGTCCCCTCCGTTCCGGACGATGTCGGCGAGGAGATTTTGGAGTACATCGAGGGCCTTGACGGAGGGGACGAGTTCACGGTGGGAAGCGTGGCGGAGCGGTTCGATGGAGCAGTATTGGAAGACGCCGTCCAGACCTTTCTCCTTCAGCGCCTCGGGCGGGAAGCGGAACCAGAGTACGTCATCGCCACCGATGGTTCCGGCGACCCGACGCGCTGGTCACCGGGCTACCAGTTCCGCATCCCGAGTGGCGGCTGGCGGTTCGTGTTCAACGGCGACGATGTCGCGGAGTTGCGCCGGAAGTGGCGCCGTGACGAGGACTCGGGTGAAGTGACTTACGGGGAGGTCAGGTTCAAACTGGACAACCGAACGGGCATCCCCGGGCCGTTACAGGGCTCTGCAAAGATCAAGGAGACGATGACGAAACTGACGCTCGAGTCCGGTGAGGACTTCACGAAGGTACGAGACCTGTTCGAGCGAATGCCGGACGAAGCATCGAGCATCTCAGTCGAGATCAACTTCGAGTAACAATGGTGGAACACGGCAAACTTCCTGGCGAATACAACATCGTCGTCAAGGGCGAGTACGATCTCTTCGATCACCGGGTGCCAGTCGACGAGTTCGAGGAGATGCTCCGCGAGAACGACGTGCCCGATGAAGTGTGTGTTGTGGGTCTCGACGAACTCTTCGAGGATGGTGATGCGGTGAGTGATCTGTCGGGGCTGATGGATCGCCACGCGAACTCTCTTGAGAACCGCAATCCACTTCCGACCATCCAGTTCGCCATCGACGGATCGTTCCAGCGTCGCCAGCGGGACTACGAGCTACAGACCGGCGGTGACCTCTACCGGTTGAGCCGCGTCTTCGGGCCACAGATCGACCGGAGAAGTAGTGGCTGGCTCACCGCACCGTTCTAGCCAGTCACAGCAAGCGGAAATCACCGACCAAGGAGACGTCTGTCGGGGTTCCATCTTCGCCACGTGTTACGAAGTACAGGTCGATGCGCTCCTTGCGGTTCTCACGCCGAAAGACGGGTACACACGTCGTCGTTTCGGCCGGACGCTCCTGACAGTGGGTCTCGATCTGTCGGCGAGTCCACTTGCCGTCCTGTTCGAGATCCGAGCGTGAAGGGTATTGGATTGACAGCGTATCTGCGGCAGCGTTCACAACACGTAGCGAAAACTCGTGGACGTTGCTGAAGTCGAACGGCCCGTCGCGATCAGTCAGCCGGCTCAACGCGGATGTGTCGTGCTGATCGAGACAGAGCGCGTGCTCGTCGATGGCTCGGAACACGTCGAGAGTGGGGTACACGTCAGCCAGACTCCCGTGAAGGTACTGGCGGACGCCATCGTGGTATTCCTCCAGAGAGAATCCCTCATTCTCGGGGGAAACGACTTGTAACTCTGCTCCGGTCTGAGCGACGGTACGCGTCCGTGGCTCACCGAGGGGCGTCAGGAAGCCCATCCGCGGCGTCTCCAGTAGGTACGCGTAGCTGAACAGTCGGGAGCGCGACCCGCCGCTCTTCACAGGGTTCTTGCCTTCGGCGTAGTACTTCGAGTCGAGGACAGCTAGGGTCTCGTCACCCTCTTCGACGGCGTGATCCGGCTGGTGGAATACCTGCGACTCGTTCTCGAAGGGCTGGAGCGTCGGCGATCGAACAGCGGAAACGTTCTCGGTCTGGTCGAGGTGGTCGTATCCCTTGATCACCTCTAGCTCGTCTTCGATGGCGACTTGCGAGTACTGCTCGAACAGGGACTCCATGTTCAGTACATAGTCCACGACCAGTTCGCGATCGCCTTCCATCGCTGGCGTCCCAAGGGAAGAGGCCACGACAGCCTTTGCGACCTCGATTGCTTGTCGGTAGTAGTGACGCTGCTTCGGGAGGTCGTACAGCGAGAACCGTCGGTACTCGGGGATTCGCCGACGGCTGCTGGTCACGTCGAGTTGTTCTAAATGGCGAACCTCCTGATGAACCTGCGAGAAGATATGATAGTACGCCTGATGGTCGTACTTGTCTTCGTACTGCCGGAACATTCGTAAGAGGTGCGTGCCGGCATAGTGGAGCAGTGAGTTGGCCGGGTTGTCGTAGTTCACCTCCTTCAGCAGACAGTGTTGTTGGGCGCGTCCCTCAGCCTGATTTACCAGCGATTGCTCGATGTCGATGACTCCTCTCGGTTGTTCGAGGTCAGCGCGGCGCGTTTCGAGCTGCCGCACGAATCCGCGCCGATGAATATCCTCGACGTCGTTGAGATAGTTGATCGCCAGAATGAGAAAGACGTCCTCCAGATCGACATCCTCGGTTCGGAACTGGTCGAGGGGGATGCCGTGGTACTCCACCGAACGCTTCCGTCCGTGGACAGCCAGCAACATATCGAAGATGTAGTCCCAGTCGATCTTCGGCTCGATGCGAAGCTTCGACCGGGGAGTGAGGCTCACGATGCCCACATTGTCGCGTGCCGTCACGTGCATTACGGGGCCATCGAGACGAACGCGGACGACCCGGTACTCTTTGTTCCGGTCATCGAGTGACTCCTGCGTCTTGACGAAGACGTTGCCCGCCTCCTGCTCGAATGACGCCCGGCGAAGTTGGTCGTCGATAGATGGGGGGCAGCCCTCGATGCGTATTTCACCCCGCTCGGGTACACTGAACGTGCCCGGCTCGTAGGTATACGATTCGTCGGGATCGGAGACGCTCATTGCTCGTAGGAGCCCATCTGGCGACGTTCGGCCTCCAGCTCGCGGCTAGCGAGGTCGGCCGCCGGTGTGAGGTCGTACATCTCGAAGTCGTTGTCGAGCGCCCGGTAGTGTTCCTCAATCTGCTCGATCTGCGGGAAGGCCGCCGAGTTCAGCAGACGGGGGACAATGAACGTCCGGAACGCCTGTCCAACCGCCTTCTCCGGGGCCTCCATGTACAACTCCTCGTCTCGGAGGGCCTCGCGCAGGAAGATCGTCACGTCCCGGTAGTGCATGGGGCCGAACCGCATAATCGGCCCACGGGACGCTTTCTCTGAGCCGTTGTTGATACCGTTGTAGTCGGCCTTGAATAGGTCGAGAAGGTCGTCGTTTTCGACGAGCGGGATGTCCCCGAGGTTGTCGTCGAGCCACCCCTCGAAAAGCGACCGACGGTCTTCGTCCTCGTACTCGTCGAGTTCGACCATTGCGAAGCGACGCGTAATGGCGTTGTCAAGCTCGTTGACAGTTCGGTCGGACATGTTCATCGTACAGATGATGCTCACGTCCTCGTCCAACTCGATGGTCTCGCCGTCGTCGGTCTCGATGAGCGTCTGATTGCGGTTCTCGATGGCCGTGTAGAGCGGGCCGAAAATCTGGGAGATGTCGGCACGCGTAATCTCGTCAAGGATGACCGCGTACGGGATGTTGAAATCACGGGCTCGCCTGACACCCTCGGAGACAGCACCGAGTTCCGTCTCGTAATTCAACGAGCGATACCCCGAGGAACCGGTAAGATTCGGGCCGATCCCGCCGATGATATCCTTGGCCGTCCACGAGGGCGTGGCCGTGTGCAGCGAGTAGCCCACACAGTGTCGGAGGGCAAGCTGTTTCGCGAACGTTGTCTTCCCGGTGCCGGTCGGGCCGTAGAGAACGACTGGCTTTCCGGTACGCAGAGCCGTTCTGGCGTTCCGCTCGACGTCATCGGGTACGAGTACCGTCTCGGGGGTATCGTCGCCACGAGTGATGACAGTGCGTTTCAAATTCTGCGATGCTTTTGGAGACTCGAGAACGGCTCGCCGAATTCGGCCAACGCCCTGATCGCCCTCGTGGTGGAGATCCAACTGCTGTTCGCGAACGAGATATTCCAAGACTTCCGCACTTTCGGCCCCCTCAATCGCCTCGACTACCCTGTCGTCGACGGCTCGAAGTACGTCGAGATCACTCTGAACATCTTCGAGCGAATAGCTGTCCTCCGATGAACTACTCATTTGCTGGCCTACTGTTCTTACTCGCGTATTAAAAACGTGCCCTCGGTCACCCCGATAAAAGAGACAACTCATCAGATTGTATTTCCTGTTCGACCGCGTCGCGAGTAGTATGAATTCAAATTTACCGCAGGTTTCCATGTGGAACATGTCCGGGAATTTGGTGAGGTACACATGATTGGCCGGAATGAATATTACAACCACTCGAAATAGCCGGAGCTTCATCGATTAGAACGAGGCTGGTCCAGTCAGTTGTAATAGCTAAACAACTACGGCAGTTCCTGATTGTATGTGGTCTGTGGAGTTATTTCCGTAACCATCTCGTGAAGATGTTTTGATGGAGAGTACCTGGCGATGTCACTGAAACCGTAATGGCAGCGACTGGACGGAGAGAAACAGTCTACGCGCTTTCAGCGCCCCATTCTCTCGCTGCCTCGGCGAGCAATTCGGGCTGATGATATGCCAGGATAAGCGCTAGCTCGCGAAGATCGGTCAGCGGGACATCACCGTCGAGGATCTCGTTGACCTCCTGTGAGCAGGTTGCTTCGAGATCGAGCACGCTCGACTGCAGGAAGAAGGTCTTCTTCTCAGCCCGCCCATCGTTCACTCCATCACGTCCGAGTGCCCACGCATGGGGCTTCTCGTACGTATCGGGGACGAATTCACGAGCAAGGCGAGCCGCATCGAGCTCTGCCGGTGACTCGATATCGAGCATCACCACCGATCCGGATTTACTGGAGGCATCGTCTTCGCTCGCTGGTCCAGTACTGGCCGCTGTGGCCTCGCTTTCTCCGCTGACTGCGGCTGCCGTGTCCTGCTCCTCGGCTTCAGTCTCGTCAGCTTGCTCCAGTTGGGTGTCTGCCTCCTCTGTGGCTTCTTCGTCAGTGTCGTCGTTCGCGAAGAGGTCGTTCGGGTCATCGCCAGCGCCGGATTCGAAGGAGCCACCCATCTCAGTTCACCCCCACGGTCTGATCGACTGCGTCATCAGCGACATCGGCGCCTGCCAATGGAATTTGGACATCTCCCCAGAAATCGTCGCCTGTGAACAACTCCTCGCCGTCCCAAGCCTCCTCGGGAAGCGGGTTGCCGAACGTCGCACAGATCGTCGCGACCAGCGTCCGATACTTCGGTAGGATGTTCTGCTCTGATTTTCGGATACGGCTCCGGTGTTCACTGAATAGGCGGAACACCGAAACGTACTGTTCTTCAGCCGATTCGAACGCGCTCAACGATTTGAAATAGACCGGTGCGTCGTACTCGTCGCGGAGTTTCCGTGCGTAGTCCTTGTGATCGCCCTTGCGAGTATCGACCATCGTGGGGATGACCGCTGTACGTCCGATGTTGATGTCTTGATTCTCAGCGAAGCCTTGTGCGCTGTCGGCAACCCCATCGATACTCTCGTAGCCCGACCTGGTCGGCACAGCCGGGATGACCACGTTCCGGGTAGCGTATAGCGCCATGTAATATACCGTATCGGCCTTCGCGTTTGGATCGACGATCACCACGTCGTACTCACTCGGTACGCCGTTCTCCTTGAGAACGGTCAGGAGCCGTTCGTATCGGGGATACTCCCAGTCGTCGGGCTTCGTCTGACCGATGTAGTTCTCGTGGGAGTCGAGGAACTCGTCGACGCGGTTGAGCCGCTTGTGTGATGGAAGGACGTCGACGTTGGGCTCGGCCGTGCGGATTAGATCGCTGAACTCTCCCTGTCCCTGTTCAACGAGGTGGAAGGTGAGATCATCGGCCTCTGGATTCCGTTTGTTATCGTCAACGCCGAGGTAATTGCTGAGGCTACCGTTCTGTGCGTCCATATCGATCAGCAACACGCGCTGACCCACCTCGGCGTGGGCCGCTGCGAGATCGCGAGCGACTGTGGTTTTCCCTTGGCCGCCCGACTGGTTGTAGACGGTATAGGCTTGCATGGCCAAGCGTTCGGTACAGCCATTCATAAAGTCTCGTCAGACAGGTCACTCCTACCAAATATTTAGACCAATTACTAAGAGTAAATACTAAGGATGGAAAATCATACTGGGTAACTAGTCCTAGACAACATTCTTAGTGATTAGTCTTAGTACTCATTATGATCGAACGATATGATTGATTTGAGTGGGTCTACGGACTGACTACCCTAACCGCAATATGAAAGTGGATTCGAGGGGGATAGCCATCTGATCTGACTATCGAGATCAGTCTGCTGGGATGATGTCGACCGACGTCAGCGGGGTGTTGTGAAGCTGCGGCCCCACCTCGCGTCGAGCGATTAGTTCGGCACTCTCTGAATCCTCTGCATCGACCTCCACCTTGAGGAACAGACCAACGAGGGCGGTTTCGGAAACCAAGAGGAGAGCATCTGAACCGATTCCACAGCTATTACACCCGATCCGTTGAACGCTAATGTCGACCGTATGGACCTGCTCGCCCGGCGATCCGACTCGTTTTCCAACTTCACTCACCGCGATATTAATCGCATCCTGCCCAGTCTCTGCTCCTCGAACGACCCAACCAACTGAGAACACGACGGTATAGCTGGTAGGAACGTCACTCCCGTCAGTTGATCTGTAGTCTAACTCGTCGTCTCTGTCGTCCCTCTTACTCCGAGCGGCGGAGTTGGTGTTCCAGGCCGGGACAGTTTTTGGACTTCGTTCGGCCATATCTGTCACATGGCAACTGAGTTGAATTATGTATCTCTCTACACGCTGTAACGAGTCGTGCAACGGAATTTCCCCTATTGATCCCTGTCCGTATCACTTCTGAATACCGCTCGGATTCGTTCTGCTCTGTCACCCGCGGGTATCGTGGCCCTTCGCGCGCTCTACAAAGAGTGCATCGGGGTGATTTCCCTCAGCGTATTTTGAATCGAAGAATGTGGTCGCCCACTTCACTACCGCTGAATCGGTCGATTCGAATCCTGCTGTAGTTGCATCTGCCGCCCCTGTTGTCGGGGCTGGGACAAGGATCACGCGAGTCTCATCACAGATCGCGAGCTGGACGGAGAGTGAGTCAGTCACGAATCGAATCGTCGCCCCCTGTCGTGTTGCCTCTTTCTCGATGTACGAGCCGAACTCCTGTAGCGGTTGCACAGTGGCTCCTGCCCCTGTGAACGCGGCTAAGACGGGTTTGGTGAAGATGACTCTCACGTCGGTACTGCTTCCTTGGAATAATGGCCAGTATGCGGCTACGAGAGCTGGGCTCGCAATCGTCGACATCCAACGAAAGATTTCGATATCCGTGTCGATACACTGCGTGAGTGCGCTGAGCACGTTATGTGGTTGATCCGGTGTGTTCTGGATGACTCTCGCCCCTTCGAGCGCCTCTATTGGGAGGGTATCGAGCGTCGACGGTAGCCACCGCAGGATGTCCCGCTTATCCAGCGCCTGGACGATCACCACACTGAATTTCGCATACGCGTCCAAGAGCCGCTGTCCTGCTCTCGTCAACTCGCACGCACCAGCCCGCTCACGGATGTATCCTCCGGCAATAAAGTCGGTGACTATTCTATGGATCGTCGTTCGTGAGGGCCCGTTTTCTCGTGTCGCCTCTGTTGCGAGCGCCGCTTTCCGGGCTGGGGTGCGTTTGAGCGCGTGGAGAACCCACTGTTTGTGTGGTGAGCGAGCGAGTTGGACGAGGCCGCTGCTATCGGTTTCGTTGCATATGTCGTGGTACGTCCGTCTCACGACCTCTCCAGAACACGTAAGCGTGAGTCCTGCAGGCCCAGATCGAATTAATCCGGCTTCTTCGAGCGGTTCGAGGGCTCGATATGCTGTCTGGCGAGTAACGCCGATTCGATCAGCGAGCCCTTGGATTGAGTGTTCTGTTTCGCGGAGCGCATCGAGCGCTCTGATACGAGTCGGTTCAGATACTTCGTCCGTAGGGTCAATACCCGCTTTCCCCCGCGAGTCGAGGAGCGAACGGAGTAACTCGTCGGGGATCATCGTCGGTCACTGCCCACGGAGAGGATGTGAGAGCGAATAGGTATTGCGCCGGATTTTCGGTATAGCAACATACAGTTTATTTCTTCCACGCATCAAATGGCACTCACAACCGTTGAATTAACAGACCCATATAGTCTGAATAGTCCCAAATATTATATCATATCTGATTAAACGTCTCTTCTGACCGAGAATGGCTGATTCAGATCTACCCCGAATCGCAGTGCTGCGGCTCCCTTTCCACTGGATCGAGGGAGAGATGCTATCGTGAGCGACGCCACCGACGAACGTACGGTGTCGAGTGACGACGCCATTTCGTGGACGTTGCTGGACCTCGACGAACTCGTCGACGTCTACTGGAGTGTCATCGCGCCGGTGATGCGCGAGGACGGACTCGACCCCGAAGTGGACCGCCCGACTCACGCGTGGCTGTCCGCCAACGGCTTTCGCGGGTTGATCTATACACTACGGGAGTACCACGATCGGACGTTCGGTGAGTTCTGGAGCGGCGACCTCGATCTAAAGCAGGATGCGGAGCGCTACGACTGGGGTACGAGTCACGAGGCGACTGTTGATCTACTGGAGGCGTATATCGAGAGCCGTCGTGAGCGCGGCGAACTGAGCGACTCTTCCGCCGATACCCTCCGTTACCGGATCGCGAAGTACGTTCGGGCCTATCGTGACGTCAACGACTCCGGCGATCTACTGGACCCCGTCTCCCGTGACGGTGACGTCCCCGCGTACGAGGCTACTGACGCCGCGTGGGCGGCGTTCGACCAACTCGACGAGGAACTTGCGCCACGAACGATGCGCCGGATCCACGAGGCCGTCGACGACTGGTACGCACATCTGGTCCGACGCAAGCGGGCGGCGGTCAACCCCGTCGCTGGTCTCGAAGACGAATACCGGTGGAGTCGCCGCGCGAACGGCACCGACGAGCGTCCCTCGAACCCCGCGCTTGATCCCGACCACGTCCGAGCGCTCTACGAGGCGGCCACGAGCCCGGGCGAACGACTCCTCGTGGTGGCACTGTGTGGGTGGGGCCTCCGGTCGGGCGAAGTAGCGGCTCTTCACCGTTCACAGCTCGTGCTAAACCCGACAGACGCCGATGTCCCACATGTAGACTTCGAGGAGCGAAAGAACGGCCCTGGTCAAGTCTCGATTCTCTTCGGTCGGGATGCGGCGATGGACCGACTTGCCGAACTGGGCGAACGAGACTCGTGGAACGGCTATCTGTTTCCGTCCGCTCGGTCGGCCGCAGGCCACCGGACGCGACAGACGATCCTCGGTCGATTCGACGATCTCGCCGAGAGAGCCGCCCTCCCCGACGATATTTCGGGCACGAAGCCGGTCCCACAGATGGGCCGGCGATTCTGGTACGACGCCTACTCCACCACCCAGGAGGCCATTCTCGAGGAAGTCGGTGAAATCGCGGCCGAACAGGGGAGTGCGAGCGCTGAAGTCGTTCTTCAGGAGTATCTCTCTCCAGAGCGCCGGCGACGACTCCGGCGTGAATACATGCGTGAGCGTCTTGAGGACGCTTTCGGGGAGGTTTCGACGTAAAAATGGTTGCCGCAGACGAGGCGAGGTGGAGTTCGTCTCCGATGGATACTACACCTGCAGATATGAACGGTTAGCAATTCCAAGACTGATCTGCCTCGCTGGGCCTCATACGCACCCTGCACCTGTATAGTGCTGTCTTCATGATAGGCTTAAGGGGGCGAATTACGGGAAATTGTAGGGGACAATCGAGATCGCAAGGGGAGAGATTGATGACAGCGGTGAGGACTCCTCCGAAGAGAACTAGCACTGACTCGCTTGACCATACTCCTCGGATAAGATCTGCTTGAGTTCGAACTCCTCGCCCTCCCCAATCGTGTCGGCAACATTACAGACGAACTGGAGCGCCTGAATCTCCGCTTGGAGCGTAGCGATTCGCTCTTCTCGCTCCTGAATCCTAGTTCTGAGTGTTGCCATGAAGTGAACTTCCGATTCGTGGGCCAGAGAGTACTCCGATGATGCTGTCTCCGGCAGTCGTCCATCGGGTCGGGGAATCCGTCCTGCGTCGAGTTCGAGCTGGATCCGCTGGACGTGCTTGCAGGGCGTCGGAGTCTCCGGGTTCCGATGGTCGGGACACGTACACGTCTCTTTTAACAGATCGACTTCGTACGTGTTGCCTGACGCCGAATCGACTTCGTAGGAGCCACCTCGGTGAACTAGTGCAACGTCCATATCGTCCTCTCGGGCCTGCGTGTCGCGAGCATCGTCCTGAGACTGGTGTTCGTCCTCACTATTCGAAGTCGACAATGAATCGGTCACGGCCATCTTGAGGCACCTGAATGAGCAACGGATCGACTGATCCGCTCTCTGCCCGATTCGGTATGATAAATTTTCACGGACGACAAGGTCGGACGGTGAGGGGTAGCTATGCGACGGCCTTAGCCTCGCCTGCGATAGGGGAAATAACAGACCGTGTAATTAACAGTCGGAAAGCCCTGGAGCCATTCAGGAACCGTGGGACGCCTATGTTCTTGATCTGGTGCTTGTGCTTGATGATAGTATCGGCCCAGAGTCGAGCACGACTGATGATGCCCGCACGATTCTCAAGCAGTTCTCGGAGGGCACAGATATCGAGATTGCTCATCCGACACATGAGTATCTCGCACCACCGCGTTCACACCGCTTCGACGGTAAATAGGGAATCGTCGCTGAGGACGACCTGTACCCGGCGGTGCCAGGCGTCAGCAAAGGCCTCCCGTTGCTGGTCGCTTGCCGATCCGTCGAGAATCCCCCGGAGATTCCCGATTGCGGGTCCCCCGTCAGGAACGTCGCTGACGTGGTAGGTCACTTCGATGGTTTCGTCCGTGTCGGTTCGCCGGAACCGGAACGTCGGTTCTGGAGTCTCAGAGTCGAAGGCGTCGAAGTGCAGGAGTTCGCGGCGGCCACCGTAGCCGCCGGCGAGCCCGCCGAAGCCATCGTCCTCAGTCGCGCCGGTGATGTATGAGATGATACGGCTCATCACGCCATACGCCGCGTCGTCTTGGGGACCGGCCGCCTGCACCTCGATCTCACTTCGGACCGGATAGCCGCCGGGATACAGAGCGTTGAGTCCGAGTTGGACGACCCGGTAGGCGCCCGAGGCCGTCGGACAGGAGTGCCCGGCCTCTTTCACTACGTCTGCGTAGGTGATGACGAACGGCTCGTCCGGTGCAAGGACGCCGAGGACCTCCGCGACGGGGTCGCGGATTTCGATCGGGTTGACGTCGTAGTCGACCTGCCAGTCGGTTCCATTGTGAGTCGTGTCAGCCGGAGTTGAATTCGATGTCATGGTGTTGGTGATCGTCTTTGATGGTCAGTAGCGGAGCAGCCGCATCCCGTTGAGGATGACTGCGAGGACGCTGGCCTCGTGGACGAGCATCCCGGCAGCGAGGGTGACGTAGCTGGTAAGCACGCCCGCGAGGAGGACGGTCACGGTCAGCACCGCGAGTCCGACGTTCTCGAGGACGTTCCATCGCGTCGCTTTGCTCAGTTTGACCGCGTACGGGATGCGTTCGAGGTCGTCGGCCATCAGCGCCATGTCAGCCGTTTCGATGGCAGTGTCCGTCCCGGCAGCGCCCATCGCGATGCCGACGTCTGCGGTGGCCAGCGACGGCGCGTCGTTGATGCCGTCGCCGACCATCGCGACGACGTGCCCGTCGGCTTGGTAGGCCTCGATGACCGTCTGCTTATCCTCGGGGAGGAGTTCGGCGCGGTACTCGTCGATGCCGACCTCCTCGGCAACGGCAGCGGCCGTTCGCTCGTTGTCGCCGGTGAGCATCACCGTCTCGATGCCGGCCTTTTGGAGCGCCGCGACGACCCTAGGAGCGGCCTCCCGGAGCTCGTCTCGTAGCGCGATTGCCCCGATGATGTCCCCGTCCCGGACGACGTGGACGACCGTCTCGCCGCGCTCCTCACGCTCGCGGACGTAGTCGGCGACCCGACTGGAGATGTCGATGCCGCGGTCGTCCAGTAGTGCCCGGTTCCCGACGATGAGTTCGTGGCCATCGGCATGGGCGATGACGCCCTTGCCAGCGACCACGTCGAAGTCGTCCGGATCGGGGATCGACTGGAGGCTGGCGTCCGTATCGTCCGTCTGGGCGACCGTCGCCCCACCGTCCGTCGCAGCCGTCGGTCGCTCGCGGGCCGCGTCGACGATGGCGTCGGCGAGGTGGTGTTCGCTCTTCTTCTCGGCGATCGCTGCGAGCGCGAGCACCTCGTCATCAACAACGCCGAACCCCCCGACGTCGGCGACGGTGGTCTCGCCTTTCGTGAGCGTCCCCGTCTTGTCGAAGGCGACGAGGTCGATCTTGCCGGCGCGTTCGAGGTGTTCGCCGCCCTTCATCAGCACGCCAGACCGAGCAGCGTTGCCGATGGCCGAGACGATGCTGACCGGCGGCCCGATGACCAGCGCGCCCGGACAGCCGATGACCAACAGAGTTAGCGACAGGATTGCATTCTGCGTGACCGCGTACGCGCCGATAGCCAGTACGATGACGGCCGGCGTGTAGTACTTCGCGAACCGGTCGATGAGACTCTCCGTGGGCGACTGGGCCTCCTGGGCCTCCTCGACGCGGCGGATGATGCGTTCGAGCGTCGTATCCGAGCCTGCACCCGTCGTCCGGATTTCTAGCGCGCCCTCCTGGTTGACCGTCCCGGCGTAGACCTCGTCGCCGTCGGCCTTGTGGACGGGCGCGCTCTCGCCGGTGACCGGCGCCTGGTTGACGGCGCTTTCGCCGTCGACGACGGTCCCGTCGACCGGAATCTTTCCCCCCGGCTTCACGACGACGACTTCGCTCTCCTCGACGTCGCGGGCAGGTACCTCCTGGAGTTCCCCGTCGCGACGGACGGTCGCCGTGTCGGGCGTCATCTCCAGCAGCTCCTGGAGGGCCGTCCGGGTCTTCCGCATCGTCCGGCCCTCGAGGTAGCTGCCGAGGCTGAACAGGAAGACGACAGCGGCGGCTTCCCAGTACTCCCCGATGACGATGGCACCGATAGCGGCCAGCGTCACCAGCGTCTTGATACCGAGCGTCCGGTTGGTAACCTCGTGGTAGGCGGTCTTGGCGATGTCGTAACCACCCACGATCGTCGCCAGGACGAGGATGCCGGCGCTTGCCATATCGAAACTCGTGAGGTAGCCCAGACTCCAGCCGCCGCCGTAAAGCAGGCCGCTGGCCGCCGTGACGATGGCTTTCCGGTGCTTCCGGTAGTACCGCGTGATCGATTGTTTGTTCATGTTAGGCGGGCTGGGGCGTGTAGCCCTGCGCTTCGATGGTCTCTGCGAAGGCTCCCGGGTCAGCGACGCTGTCGTCGTATTCGATCTCGACGCGGCCGGTCGCGTAGTGGACCTCGACGTGCTGGACGCCGTCGACGTTCGAGAGGGCGCGTTCGACGGTGCTCGCACAGGTCGGGCAGTCGAAGTCCAGAACGCGGAATTGGGTCGTGTCGCTCATTACAGTTGAACATAGTGCCGGGACCGGAATAAGTATTTTTTAGATGATATGTTTGAATGTGGAGATAGGTTGTTGGACCATTCAAACGGGTCGTCTAGAGCTTTCGCTATTGCGAACACAGCGAACTGAGTGCCAAGCAGCGTCCCGCTAGGTTTTCCCGCCTGCTCATACTCAGTTCTCGTATGAGTAGTTCCGGCACCGACCACCGGCTTGAGGACATCGCGGTACGAGACACACGGGTTTCGGACGCCATCGACGAACCGATGCGGGCGATGATCCTCGATATCCTCTCTGAGGAGGCGCTGACCGCAACCGAGGTCCACGACCGTCTCGAGGACCGCGGTGTCGACCGCACGGAGAACACGGTCCGCCATCACATCAACGAGTTACGAGATGCCGGCCTCGTCGACGTCGTTCGCTTCGAGGAGGGGCGCGGTGGGACGACGAAGTACTATCACGCGAATACGATCGTTCTCTCGTACTCACTACCGGATTCGTCCGACGCCGCCGTCGAGGAGATGATCGACGCCGTCCAGCCCCAGATAACGGACGCGCTCGCCACGCTCACCGAGGAGTACGACGACGTGATCGAGGACATCGTCGCGGACATACAGCCCTGTGAACACTGTCGGACCCAGAAGTACGAGACGTACGTCCTCCTGACGGTCCTGCGACGGGCGTTCGTTCGTGCTCACCGAGACTCCTGAGTGAGCAACCGCTCCCAGGCTGGTACTTTTTCTCAGGTCGTTGTTCGGGGTATCCGGCGATATCCCTCGTAGACTGCTGGCAATCCGAGGGGGAGTGCCAGGAACCCGAATCCGAGGAGCGCATACCCATTACCGTGCCAGCGTCGGGCCGCGAGGAGCGTCGCCACGATGCCGAACAGCGCAACCACATAGGCAGTGTTACTCCAGAGTACGTCGTACGAGGAGCAGTACAGCCAGCAGACGAATGTATATGATGGAGCATTCCAGGTCGATGGGTGAAGCTTCGGCCAGAAGAACCGACAGTAGGTCGTCCATCCAAGCATTGCCAGCGTGGGGAGACCTGTCAGCCACAGCGTCGACCCGAACGGCGTCCGAGTCCCAAATCGTCTGTAGCCCGCGAGGAAGACCGCTGGGAAGCCGAGGATCCACAGCCAGATACCGATGGTGTAGGTCACTGGCCAGTGTTCGATCCGCGGCTGCTCAAACGGGAGCCGAACCGACTCGGGAAGGGTCGCCCACGGGAACGAGGGGTCAGGGATCGGGTTCGTGAATAGCGCAAATAGACACAGCACTGTCCCAGCGACGAGTCCGTACAGTGCGGCGTCGGTATATCGGTTGAGCCAGGATGGGAGTACCTGCCTATTTCGGCCATCTTCACCGGGTTCGGACTTCCAATCTATCATTTGAAACCTCCGTAGGATTATCGGTTAGCCTGCGTGCATCTCGTGATCGCTCGATCCCTCGTCGCCTCCTGCCGTCCAGTAGCCCACGTAAACCTGTCCGAGGAACAGTAGCGTGAAGAGGGCGTTGAGATACGTCGTATAGCCGGTGGGGGCAGTCCCACCGGCTTCACCCTGTGGCGGGATGAGGCCGAGTCCACCCCATAGGTAGTGGATCACGACGCCCGAGATGACGGCGGTGATGAAAATCGAAACGAACAGCACCGTAGCCATCCGGAGGCCATAGTATCGACGGTAGGCGTCGTCGATGGTCGGGACGATCAGATCCGCGAAAATGAAGCTCATGACGCCGCCGAAGGCGATCCCGTTGTTCCAGAGGATGAGCGCAAACGGGACGTTCCCGACCGAGCAGACGAACGTGACGACACCGATGATGACACCGATAACTGCGCTGGTGAGTATCCACACGAACGTGCCTTCAGCCCCGATGCCGAACAGCGTCGTCCACCACTCACGGGGAACGAACGCACCGATCAGCCCGGCGATGAGGAAGCCGGCGATGATGTCCTTCCAGAGCATTCCCCACTCGCCCAGGGCGTTCTTCGAGGCGAGTCGCCAGCCGTCGCGGGTCAACAGCCGGTCACGCCACGTCGCGTCCTGTTGACGCTGCTCTTCAAGGTAGGCCTGCTTGCACGATTCCGAGCAGAAGTATTCGGTCCCGCCGTCAGTCTCGAGCATGAGGACATCATCGCTCGTGGGGTCGACCTCCATCCCACAGGACGGATCGCGAACGCCCTCCGACGAGCGGAGATACTCACGCGATGCGTCGAACCACTGCTCGGGAACGATGTACTTGAACGCCACCGCGAGGAGGCCGATGAGGACGAGGCCGGCCACGTAGTCGGCCAACACGAACTGCCACCCGAGCAGAATCCACATGACGAGACCAAGTTCGATGACGAGGTTCGTCGAGGCGAACTGGAACGCGGCGAGGCTAGCCACTGGCGACGCGCCCTTCTTGAACAGCGACTTCGTCGTCGCAACTGCTCCGAACGAACACGACGAGGACGCAGCACCGAACACCGTCCCGAGCCCGAGTTCCTTCCAGCCGTTGCCGCCAAGAACGGCAGACATTTTCTCTTCGCTGACGAACGCCTCTACGGCGCCGGCGATCGTAAAGCCGAGCACAAGCGCCCACCACGTCTCCCAGAACATCTCGCCAGCGAGCCGCAGTCCTTCGACGAAGGTCTCAACAAGCATGATTCCCACCCCTCCTGGCAGATCGTTTAATCGCATATTGCAACCCTCGAAGGGAGAATCTCGACATCATCATCGTAATTGAATATACCGGATCCAGATATAATGCGATTATGCTTAAGAAACTGCGTCTATTGTCCCCGGAATACTTTCAAACCAAAACCACAGTCCGACCTTCGAAGGAGGGGGGCCATACAGCTCTTCACATGGGGGTGTTTTCACCCGTAGGCTGTATACAATTCTCATACGCCCAAGCATCGACAGATCGCGGTCGCTCGATACGGAGGTGCCAAGCGTCGGACATCATGCCTTGTCGTCCATCTCAGGTTCGAAAGGACTGCGCTCCAAGTAGAGGAACTCGACCAGAAATAGAGTGAGAACTTTCTGAGCGTATGGAGACCTACGCATACGTTGATGATGATCCATGTATTAGTCTCTAGACCGCCAGTTGACCGAATCTACCATCATCGGTGCCCCGTCTCAAAAGCAACCGCTTGACTGTACCCATGCCAGTTGATCCCGTATGCGGGATGGAAATCCCGACTGACGCCGCAGAAGCGACAATCGAGTACGAGGGAGAGTCATTTTACTTCTGCTCGGCGGACTGCCTCGAATTGTTTGAAAGCACTCCCCAGACGTACGTAGAGACCCCTCACCCGCACCTCGTCGAGGCGAGTGGAACCGTTCTTCCACGACTACCATATGGCCGGGCAAAAGGTGAATTCGACATCGACATCGAAGATCCTATTTCACTCCAGGAGGGCGACAGTGCTAGCTTCTCCAAAGAAATCACGGATGAAGATATCCGAAAATTCGCCGAAGCGACCAGCGATACGAACGCCCTCCACCTCAACGACGCGTTCGCTGAGAAGACAAGGTTCGGCCACCGGATCGTCCACGGAACACTCGTCTCCGGACTCATCAGCGCTGCCCTCGCGTGTTTCCCTGGCCTCACGATCTACATCTCGCAGAACCTTGAGTTCCGACGCCCGGTCGATATCGGCGAATCACTGACGGCTCAATGCAAGATAGTCGACGAACTCGAAGGCGACCGATATCGGCTCACGACGCGCATCGAAAACGACGCTGGTGAGATCGTCCTCGATGGAACAGCGACAGTGCTGATCGACCCTCTCCCGGAGTAACTCGTCCGTACAGCTAGGTTAAGACCATGAATCCGTTCACAGCCCCACTGGAAATTCAACGCAGAATGCTCACCCAGGGAGCGGACGCCGCCGAGAAGATGCGCCTTCTTCCGGATCGGATTGAAGATCTCGCCTCCGTCGAGGTTGGGCAGACGGCGAGTGAGGTCATCTATTCGGAAAACAAACTCGATCTCCTCCACTACGAGCCACGCACGGACGATCCGCACAATACGCCGCTTCTTGTCGTCTATGCACTGATCAACCGCCCCTACATTCTCGATCTGCAGCCCGACAAGAGCGTGGTACGTCGATTTCTGGAAGACGGTTTCGATGTCTACCTCATCGACTGGGGCGAACCGTCTCGACTCGACGCCTCGTTGACGCTCGGTGACTACGTGAACCGGTACATCGACAACTGTGTCGACGTCGTCCGAGAACGGACTAGAACTGAGATGATCAATGTGATCGGCTACTGCATGGGTGGGACACTGAGCACGATGTACGCGGCGCTTCATCCGGAGAAAGTCCGCACCCTCGGCCTCATGGCCACGGGACTGTGTTTCGACGACACGGGTGGCATCCTCGAACAGTGGGGAAGTGAGGAGTATTTCGACCCAGAAGCGATCACTGAGACATCCGGGAATATCCCGGCGGAGTTTCTCGCTGTGGGGTTCGCACAGATGAAACCAGTCGAGAATTATCTCAGCAAGTACACCATCCTGTTCGACAACCTCGAGGACAAGACCGCCGTCGAGAACTTCGGCCGAATGGAACGCTGGGTACGTGACGGGGTCGACGTCGCGGGGGAAGCCTATCGACAGTTCATCGAGGAGATTTACCAGGAGAATGCGCTCTACCGGAACGAGCTCGTCCTGGACGGCGACCCCGTCGACATCGAGAACCTCACGATGCCGGTGTTACAGATCATCGGCTCGTTCGACCACCTCATCCCGCCGGAGGCGAGCAAGCCCTTCACCGAGGTTATTCCGAGTGAGGACACTGATATCTACGAGTTCCCGACCGGCCACGTTGGGATGGCCGTCTCGGGGAAGGCTCACGCAGAGCTGTGGCCCCGCGTTGCAACGTGGTTCCGTGAGCGGTCGATAACACAGACTGAGGAGTCGGCCACGATCAGCCAAGGTGAAGCTGAAGCAGAGGCTGACCAGGATCAGTCGTTGCAGACGCTCGACGGGATCGGTCCGACGTATGAGGAGCGTCTCCATGACGCCGGGATCACGACGGTAACGCAACTCGCAGCCGCAGAATCAGTCCCGCTCGCTGACCGACTCGGTCTCAGTGAATCACGAGTGATGGCCTGGATCAAGCAAGCAAGGCAGTTCGCGGGCTCGTCCGATGAGAGTGCTGGAAGCAGCTGACCGTCGGTTCGTGACAAGCGACGAACGCTCACGTGACGACGATACCACCGTCGATCTCCATGTAGGCGTGGCCGTAGCCACAGTAGGTCAAGCAGCTCAGTGTATAATCGCCACGTCGTGCCGCACTTAATTGTCGAACGACGGGTTTGGTGGCACTTCGGGGAAGCGCGATGGGGTGCATCATCATGCCACCACCCATATGGACCTGTCCGGACGGCATGATCGCGAGGCTGTGGTCGGGATACTTTTCGTTCGCCTTCTCCAGCAGTTCGTGGAAGTTGCCGCTAGATGGGGGCGGGATGCGCTCCTCGTTTCGCCCTTCGAGTGTTTCGTGGTCAGGAAGCGCGTCTCGTATCGAAGCTGGAAGGGCTTGTACAGCTTGATTCTCGCCGGTATTGAATGCGACGACGCGGAGGACATCACCACGTTGCAAGTTGACACGCTCTTGTCCCTCGCCGCTTGTGTCGAGCATAACGAAGCCCCAGTGGTAGCCTCCGACGTAGATCGTCCTGTCGACGCCGTCGCCACTGCCCGAGAGATTCCCAACGCACCCGGAGAGACCCGCGATGCCGGCGCCGAGGGCCGTGAGCAACTCGCGTCGCTGTACTCTCGGGGACATGATCGCAGACTACTGCGACTCCTCGCGGTTGAGTTTCGCACGCCGTTCCTCGAACTCCTCGTCGGAGAGATCGCCGCGAGCGTACGCCACTCGGAGTTCCTCGAGTGCTCTATCGCTGGTCAGCGACGACCCGACACCACCGACGAGGCCGCGATAGAGGAGGTAGCCGATGCCGACGAGGACGACGAGCCAGACGAGCATCATCCCGATGCCCCACAGCGGTGAGAAGCCGCCGGTCATTCCGCCGCCCCACCACCAGCCCATCATCGGCATCGCGAACACCATCATCAACAGCGGGAACAGGACGATCACTGCGAGGACGATCAGGACGATGCGGAGCAAGCCGTCGGAGGTACGCTCTGTCGACATAGTTAACCACTACGGACTTCGTCGACTGCACTGATAAAGTTCGACGGCCAGTACTGCTCCGTTGGTGGTTCCTAGGTTGGGTGGCGGCTAATACGTCGTTCTGTGTCTTGATTGGGGTGAGTCCACTCAGCAACAGTCGGGATCGTCGGGCGACCACTCGCACGCGTTGCCAGTCGTCAAGTTGTTTTCGTCCACGTAGGTCGAGAGACACGCGTAGTTGCAGAAGTAGGTCGGCGACCCGCAGTCGTCGGTACAGTTGCGCACACAGATCGGGTCGTGGTCGAAGATACGCGACCCGCAGTAGGCGCACGTCTCATCAACGTCGGGGAGTTCAACGGTCGTAGACATACCTGTGCTACGGGCACAAGTCACAAACGTATTTCGCCAGTTGACCATCCATATACGTCGCTTTCGGGCTGTCCGCGACGTAGGCGTAAGACGGAACTACTAGAATTCGTTCGCTCCGATCATCGGTTCGCCGACACACTTCGGGCAGACATCGGTGTCGTATTCCTCCATACAGTGTCGGTGGCAGGAGATCCCGCAGTGCTCGCAGGCGAACACCTCGTCGTCGCTAGCGCATTCCGAGTCACAGATGTAGCACCGAACCATGGTTTCTAGAACGTAGAGTGGCGACGGGCATAAATCGCTGTGCTCATGGATCTCTGCTGTAGACGCCCGATTTCGGCGCGGATCGTCCAGCATCGAGACCGACGACTGGCTTGTGATCAATGAGCGTTGGAACCTCCACACACAGACCCCGACAGGCTTCAGTTCTCTTGATTCTGGACTAATCGTTCACGGCGTCGCTGGAACTCCGCTTCGTCGATCTCGCCTCGTGCGTATCGACGTTGTAGGGTTTCCATCGCGGAATCGTCACTCTCGGGAGGTGCGCCACCTCGACTTAGTGCCCAATAGAGGAGTCCGCCAACTAAGCCGAGCATTCCGAGTGCCCCGCCGGCGAACGGCAGCCCGCCGAACCAGCCACCGTTCCGGTCATTCATCATTCCAGGACCAGACCCCATCCCGGGACCCATCATTCCGCCACCGGAGCTCCCACCACTGCCGGTGCTGGATCCATACGCTATCGCGCCCTGTTCGACGATCGCGTCGCTCTCGGGCACGTCGCCGTCCGGAATCGGACTCGCTTCAGCTGGCCCGCCGGGGCTGCCGACGACGATGCGGCCGACCATTCCAACCGACTTGTGCGGGATGCAGTAGTAGTCGTACGTGCCCGGTTCCTCGAACGTGTACTCGAATCCGCCCGATGAGATGACCCCACTATCGAACGTGCTGGCGTCAGCCGGAATCCGGTTCTCGTAGGCGGTTGCCGAGTGGGCTCCGGCCGCGAGCTCGAAGCGAACGGTCGTGCCGGGTTCGACGTGGAGCCCGATCGGGTCGAAGTAGTTGTTGCCCATCTTCACGACGGGCGTCTCCTGTGCGCTCGCTGGCTGAGAGATCCCTACACCGGCGACTGCGCCGGCACCGAGTACTCCCAGGAACTGACGTCGATTATAGGTCGTCATGTGTTTGAATCGGTCTGTTGGTCGTTATTTTCGCACGACATCGACGAGGCGCTGGACGAGTCCAGACGATTGCTGGGTCGCGCGCTCGATGGCTGACTCGAGGTCGTTCCGGTCGACGATGCTGATGAACTCGGCGGTCTGTTCTCCGTTCGCGTAGACGAGTGTCGTCGGCGTCTTTCGGACGCCGTATTCTTCGGCCGTTTCGAGGTCTATCTGGATGTCGATCTCGTGAAACTCGACCTCAGGGAACTCGTCCCCGATGCTATCGTTTTTCTGTCGTTGCGTAGCGCACGCTCCGCATGTCTCCTGGGTGAAGAGGATAACTTCGGTCACAGTTGTTTATACGGTCTTGGTAGTTATTGGACTTACTATTCAATATCAATACTTGTGACCCAACGGAATCTTCGATTCAAAGGGACAGTCATCTCTCCGGGGTGAGCAGTGTCCCAAGCCGTGAGGGTATGTGGTCGAAGACATGTTCCCGCGGATTCCGGCAGCCATCGTGAATGACGAGCGTTCCCCGGATGAACGGCTTCACCGGGGGACGCCGATCTTCAGCTCGTAGAGTTACACCATCTCGAAACGGTCGTCATTTCTGAAGGTGGCTGCCGTGTCGCGGTTGAGATGACAGCCAGCTGCGCTGAGACGCCAGATGAGGTTCACGGCGTCTTGGACGTGAGCGAGCCATCCATCGGCATAGACGTGCTCGAGGAATCGGAACTCGCCACCGGGTTTGAGGGCCCAGGTCACCTCGTCGAGTGCCGCTTCGACATCCGGAATTGTACAGAACACGAGCGACGCGACGACGATATCGAACGAGTCATGAGCATACGGAAGCGACTGCCAGCCCTCGGATCGAATCGTCATATCGAGGGCGAGATCATTCACTTTCTGTACCGCCCGTCGTCGCATCTGTGGGTCCGGCTCGATCGCGTGGAGGACGAGCGATTGGTCGTGTTCGGTTGCCGTTTTGAAGTACGGGAACATTGCGCCGGTTCCCGACTCGAGATCGAGCACAGCTCCGCTCAGAACCTTGGTGAGATATTCGCGGTGCTCTGAAGAGGTGCCTTCTCGGCGTGTTTCGTCACCGGGTCGTACACGGCCGCAAACAGCGGGTGTGATGGGGTATCATCTGAGGTCATGCTTCTGTAGTTGTGGTATTGACCTTACGGGCGCACTGCAACACCAGTGGGCATTGACCCGACTTCCACGTCGGTCTCCAGCTGCTGCTTCTCCAAGTCGATCACGGAGATGCTGCCGGAGCCGATATTGGTCACGTAGGCGTAGCGTCCGTCCGGTCTCACTTTTACAATGTGCGGTGTCTCTCCTACGCCTATTTTCTCCTCCACTTGCTTCGTAGCGGTGTCTATCACCGACACGATGTTTGCCGACTCGCTGGTCGCGTACGCGTATTGCCCGTCGGGGTGAAACGCGATTCCGTGTGTCCCGCTTCCGATATCGATCATATCGCTCACTTCTAATGAAGCGGCGTCGATGACGGTGACCTGGTCCTTGCCGCGGCTGGAGGCGTAGATTATCGACCCGTCCGGAGATGGCTCCGCCACGTGTGTTACCGGACCGATTTGAACTTCCGTGAGTACCTGCCCCGCTTCAGTGTCGATGACAATCGTCTTCTGGCTCTCACCACCACCGATGTAGAGTTGGTTGCCGTCCGGACTGAACGCCGGTACGTGGGCGATCGTTTCAACTGGAATCTTTTGATCTACCATCTCTTTTTGAAGATCGATACGCCGTACCTCTTTGGTACCCCCAGTTGCAGTGTACGCGTAGTTGCCCTCGGGGCTGATTGCTGTGTGGAGCGGATTTGGTCCCACATCGATGGTACTCATCACTTGACGCGCGGCCGTGTCAATCACTGTGATGATGTCCGCACCATTATTGACGACGTACGCTCGCGAGCCATCGGGAGAAAAGGCAACGAAATGTGGCCGTTCCTCGACATCGATGGTCGTCTGGACCTCCATCGCGGCTGAATCTACTACTGATACGGTGTTACTTCCTTGGTTGGTTACGTAGACTTCTTCTCCGTTCTGTGCCTGTGTCGAACATCCGGCTAATGAAACGCCGGCGGTTACACTACCTGCGATACCGAGGGTTTTCAACCAGTCCCGTCTGGTGTAATTACGAGTCATGTGTGAATCTGTTGGATTGTGTTGTACTCGTTGGTCTACTCCGACCGTTCGAGTTTGTCGCGGCGGGATTCGAACTCTTCGTCGGTGAGATCGCCGCCAGCGTACGCCGTGCGGAGTTCCTCCATCGCGGGATTTCGAGACGTCTGGCTTTCATTCGCACGTCGGACGACGAGGTAGCCACCGCCCAGGAGGAGGAGAAGGAAGATGAGTGGGACGAGCATCCCGACGAACGGCCACCATCCGCTGGTGGTCCCGCCGTAGCCCATCATCCCTCCGTAGCCCATCATGCCACCGAACCCCAACCCCATGGTGAGCAACGGGAGGACGATGATCGCCCCGAGGATCAGGAGCAAGATGGTCGTGGTGTCGAGTTGATTCGACGAAGACATTTACTCATCCCCCGAGACCGTTCCCAACTCGTCTGAGACCGTTGCGATGACGCGCTCGAATCGTTCGTGTACGTCGGCCGCGATCTCGTTGAGGTCTGGGTTCTCCGTCATGCCAACCAGTTGCTGGGGGTCGACGGCGCTCACGATGACGTCACCGCCATCTGTCTCGTAGACGATGACATTACACGGGAGCAGGGCCCCCAGTTCTGGCTCTTCGGCGAGCCCCTCGTGGGCGAGTGGAGGGTTACACGCCCCGAGAATTCGGTATTGGTCGACGTCGACATCGAGTTTTTCCTTCAGGGTCGTCTTGACGTTGATGTCACAGAGGATCCCGAAGCCTTCGTCCTGCAGGGCAGACGTGACTGCAGCGACAGCGTCGTCGAACGGTGCGTCGATCGTCGTGGTGATGGTGTACGTCATGGATTTACTCCGTGTGTTGGGTTTCCAAGATCGTGATTAGCCGCTCGGCTTCCGCTTCCGACAGTCCGGCTCTGCCCCATGCCTCTGGTGCGGTGACATGGAGTCGTCGGCGCTCGGTAGCCTGTCTGCGTTGTTCTCGTGAATCGATTCGGGCTCTGGGTTGCGAGTGGTTCATTGTGGTGGTGGTCGGTTTTGTCGTGATGCGCGTTTCGAGTCCGTCCGTGACTGGAGTCGATGCACTTCGAGTTTTGTTCAGATCGCTTGATTCGTCCCCGACGGAGTCGGAGAGACCTTGTCGTCAGATTAGCTCAGTTGCTCATGGTAATTTTTGTGTATCCGTTCCTTCTCTCCACACTACTATGGACGATTGCGGGAGGCATAACCGGTTGAGTCCGTTTGCTGACCCAGCAAATCGTCCCGTCATTCAGGTCTACTCTCTCGTGGTCGCTGTAGCACCCCCAAGGTGCAAGCCGACGATACGCATGCGAGTGGAAGATACGTGGAGGGAGTCAATACTCACTGTGTGAGCGAGGCTCGCCGAGCCTCGAACTCCTCGTCCGAGAGTTCACCCCGCGCGTAGCGCTCGCGGAGTTCGGCGAGTGCAGTATCCGTCTTCGAGGTCTGTTCTTCGCGGTTTGTCCGATATACGAGGAGCAGGACGAGTCCGACCAGGAGGAGCGGCCAGAGGAACATTCCACCGCCGACCAGTCCCAGTCCGCCCATACCGCCCCAGCCGCCGCCCATCATGCCGCCGCCGTAGCCTCCGCCCATAGCGGCCGCCGTTCCAGTCGCTGCGACTAGCAGCGGGACGGCGAGTAGCGTGAGTCGACGGGCAGTGCGTCCGACGTGAGTGGTGGGTTGCGTCATTATCTTGAGTTGGTGAGTCGCGGAGTTCAGTTGAAGCGATCGAAACGGTCAGGGCCGTCAGCAGTGGCCCTGCCCGTACATTCCGCCGTTGTAGTCGTCGTCAGCCATGTCTTGGGCCATCTCGTCGACGGTCACACCCATGTGCGATTCCATCCACTCGACGCTACCAGGGCCCATGTGCTCGGTCATCTGCGCCTCCATCCAGACCGCCCAGTCATCAGCGGTAGCGTTGTCAGTGGGCGCGTCGTCTGCGGTCGTGTCGGTGCCGTGTGCGCTGACTACGGGGGCGGCGAACGCGAGTCCGATGATCGCGAGCGCCACGAGCAGCCAGCCGCCGAGTTTGAAGTTGGTCATTGTCTTTCTCCTCGGTTACTCGTAGGACCGCTCGGGAGTTATCGCGATGGGTGTGAACCCACGTGGGAGAACGTTCAAGAACGTGTATAGGGCGATCTAAACGTTTTTCAGAAATAGAACCGTTCATCTCCATCGAATTCGTCTAGGGGCGGGTTGGCACGCCCCGAACTACCGCAACCGGTGAGAGCCGAGATCGGTGACCCGACCCACTTTGGAATGTTAACCACAACTGCAGAAAGTTCTCTTCCCCAACTAGATCGTGTAGCGATCCGTCGAGGAGCAGACGATAACGCACAGCCTCGAATTAGTTCAGCTATTCCGTAGACTATGCAACTCCAAGGACTCCTCACACAGATCGAACACGCACTCGCACCGGTTCGTCACGTCATGAAACCGATTCTTTCGGACCCGCTCGCAATGGGCGTCTGGACGCTGGTCGTCCTCTACTCCGGGCCGTTCGGCCTGGCCATCTACTGGTACTCTGGCCGCACCCAGATCAGTAACGACTCGCTGTGGCGACGTGGCTTCCGCCGACCGCTCACTGCTATTCGGGCTGTTGGGCCGGTGAAGTCCTCGAGTTCGCGCTCCTCGCAGGCCTGCTTGCACTCCAGAGTACGCTCTTCGTTGCTGCAGGAACGTTCGCACTCGCGTACCTATTCGGCTACGCCCTGACAGTCGGCCCGCTGATGCAGGAAGGCGTCGGCTTCGGCGAGGCGATGCTCGACGCCCTCTACAGCGAGACGCCGAGCATCACCGTCAGCAGCGCTGCGAGCCACGTACTCGGTCGAAACGAGAACCGTGACCCGTAGCGGTGGTAAGCGTGCAACAACACGAGCGGGAGCGTGAAGACGACGAGCCACAGGCCGACGGTGTAGGTGACCGGCCAGTGTTCGATCCGCGACTGGGTATAGCCGACTCTGAGCGACTCGGAGAGCGTCGCCCACGGGAAGGAGGAATCTGGAACCGGATTCGTGAGAAAAGACAGACCCATGAGGAGGACGCCGGCGACGAGTGCGTACACACCTATCGCCGTCATTTGTGTGATCGAGGAGGGTAACGGCTGGTAGCGCGATTCATCTCCGCCACTGTCGTCGAACCCATCGGGATGGAGGGCATCCGCTCCCATACAACGAGTCACGCTGGACTGATTGCAGTTATTCTTTCTAATCAGAAGTCGTCGGCTTCGAACGAGTAGAACCCTATCCCAGCCTTCGAGACCGCGAATGAGATCGACTTGGCCAGTGATCACCGAGCGAGGCGGCTTCTGAGAGTCGCCAGCAATCCGGACTGATTCCCTGTCGTCTGTTCCGCATCGCGAGACTCGGACCTGTCGGTCTCCTCTTCGTCTTCGTCGAGCCTCGCCGCCTCGTAGTCCGCAATCATGTGAGCGACGTGGCGGTTACACATGCGAGAGGATACGATGTCCAGCTACAAAACTGTTCGACAGGTGCTAGCAGATGCTAGCTCTGCGTCTGCTTCAGGTCGTCACTCGGATAGATCCGGTATGTCCGCCCCTGACGTTCGCGGTATAGCAGGCCACGCTTCTCGAGTGCACTGACCGTCTGGCTCACCTTGCTCTTCGAGAAGTCCGACCGATCCCGGAGTTCGATTTGCGTGATGCCCGGCGAGGAGAGGACCGGTTCGAGGATGCGGCGTTCGTCGTCCGGCAACAGGTCCAGTACGCGGGCCCGTGGCTGGGTCTCTGGATTGATGCCGTCACTTGGTTGTGGGGTCTGGGTTGACGGTTCGGATTCGAATTCGGAGCGTTCCTGGTCGATTTGATCCAAGACATCGCTCCCTTGCCGATCGACCGCCTCCGTGCTGGTGACGTCGTCGCGAATCATCAGATATCCTCCGCCGATGACAACCGAGACGAGGATGGTTCCGAGGACGTACCAAAGTGGGTTCGTTCCGTGAACTGCTCCCATCGAGGTTCCCATCATCGACCCCATCTGCTCGAACGCTTGCTGTTGCTGGTACGCTTGCCAGCTGAGCGCTCCACCGATGATAACGACGGCAGCGACGATGAGACCGACGACTGCATCGGCTAGCCGCCGATTCATCCATCCCGCCTCCAGTTGCTGTGATACCCGTTCATGCCTGTGAGTTGGACAGACATCGTTGTACCAGTTGTGATTGGCCACCGCGAGACCCCAAAAACCCGTCCACGATTCCGGGTATTGAGACGCAGTGCTCAGTGATGCTCATGGCTCTGGGAGGCTTCTGTCCCTGAAACCCGTGGGTGTTGATGTGCGAACTCGGTTGGGTCGCTTTCGAATGATCGCTTGCACCGGTTCGAGCAGAAGTAGTACGTCTCGCCGTCGTGAGTGAGGCTCGGCCCACTATCGTCGGTTCTCATCCCACAGACCGGGTCGCGGTACTGGCTAGGCGAACCGAGTCCACGCCGGTAGACGTAGAGGAGGAATCCGGAGAGTGCGAACGCGATGATGTTGAGGTAGAAGGTATAATTCAGCTCGAAGTACGTCTGTTCGGACGCCGTCTGCCCGCCGGCCAGATCCGGGACGATGCCGAGGACGTTGAACAGTTCCTCCATGAGGAAGCCCGTGAAGGCCATCGTCACGAAGAAGACCCCGAGGATGTACACCATCACCTTCCAGCCGTAGTATTTCCGGTAGACGTTCAGCACGGGGATGGTGATGAGGTCGGCGTAGACGAACGCGATGACTCCCGCGAAGCTGATGCCTCCACCCCACAGCGCGACGGCGAACGGGACGTTCCCCATACTGCCGACGAAGCTGATGACAGCGATCGCTACCCCCATAATCGCGTTCTCAGCGCTCACGAGCAGCCCGTCGCCTTGGAGGAAGAGCGTGTTCCACACCCACTGTGGGACGAACACGATAACGAATCCCGAGATGAGAAAGCCCGCGACGACGTCCTTCCAGATCATCGACCACTCCTTGCGGTACTGGTTCCCGATCTTGTACCAGCCACCCCACGAAAGGAGTTCGTCGCGCCACCCCCCGCTGCTAGCGGCCTCCTGTTGATAGGTTTCCATGCACCCTTCCGAACAGAATTTCAGCGTCTCGCCGTCGTCGGTCGTGATCGAGTACTCGTCTTTGCCTTCCATACCGCACGTCGGATCCTCGGTGACGTCGTGTTCCTGATCGCGCTGATTCAGTTCCTGTCGTACCTCATCAAAGAGGTTCTCCGGGAGGGTCAGATGGACAAGGAGTGCCATGACGGCGATGAGGATGACCCCACCGAGGAGTTCGGCAACCAGAAACTCCCACCCGAGGAGAATCAAGATCATCAGACCGAGTTCGACGATGAGGTTCGTCGAGGCGAACATGAACGCGAGGACGTTCACGGTGTGTGCGCCTTTCTTGAATAGCCCCTTGCCGATGGCGACCGCGCCGAAGCTACACCCACTACTCGCGGCGCCGAACACTGTTGCCTTCGTGAGACCACTCAGGTTTCCCTCTCCGAGTACCTGAGCCATCCGCTCTTTGGAGACGTAGACCTGGACGAGGCTCGTGATGACGAGCCCCATGATGATGGCCCAGGCTGCTGTCCAGAGGAAGCCGACGCCGATCCGTAGCGACTCGAGAATTCCGTCGACGAGGGCGGCTTGCATATCTAAACCATCACAGCCATCCGTTTTGTTAGTTGTTATTAAGAAATGGTGGCCATCCGGTGAAGTAAGTCTTGGATTCAAAGGCAATCCGTGCTATTAGTTGTGCTCAACCGTTCGAGGACTGCGTTTGCGCTCAACAGTTGCTGCGTGTCACTGGTTCGGTTCGCTGGTTGTTGCTTGTTCTTTCGTAGAGAGGTCTGACAAAGACGAGCGTTGTACCGCTGTTTCTCCCACCACATTCCCGTGCCGTATTGACAGAGTGACTCTCCCTTTGGAATTGTAAGAGAAACCCGAATGAAGGAGTCGGACGTATCTCTAGTCATGAACACGACTACCACAAATCAGGACACGTACGAAACGGAATCCACGACCAGTGTGATGCACCTCGATGCGCTGGCACTGGCGGGCGCAGCAGCAGTCGTCTCTGCCATCGTGATGCTCCTCCTCGGCGTGTTCGGAGCAGTCGGTGTCTACGAGGGCGCTGTTGAGGCGATGGAACAGTGGCATCTGTTCTTCGAACCGACCGTCGTCGGGACGGTGGCGGGCATGGTCGAGGCAGCGGTCATTAGTTTCGTTCTCGTGTACGCTTTCGGTTGGGTGTACAACGCGTTCGCAAGGTGAGAGGGGAAGATTGGGAACCGCTTCAGGATTATCAATCCGCCGTCAACAAGAAGTCGACCATTTGGAAGCCCTTCGCCTACTAGTTGGCCGCATCTACTCTTCGACGAGGGCTTCGTGTACGGCGTGGTTCGCATCGAGAGAGAACTATTGGTTTGGATGACAAGGTTCGAGTCGTTCGTTCCCACTCTCCCTAAACCACAATCGGAATAAATAATGAGTGTATCATTTCTGATGGAGCCATGTCAGCAAAAGCAACGCTCGAAACGGAAATTTTGGGTCGGTCTGTTCGGTTTGACTACTCCGAACACTGGATTGGCTACTCCCTGTTCCTCATGCGACTCGTGATGGGTTGGACGCTGTTTCAGGGTGGTATCACGAAACTCGTCACGTATCTCGATGGTAATCCGCAGAACGACTGGACGGCCGCTGGCTATCTGATGAACGTCCCCGATGGAAACCCCTTGATGGGTCTCTGGGGGAGTATGGCGGGGAATCCTCTCATCGACATGCTGAACATGTGGGGGTTGACGCTGACCGGACTGGCGATCATCCTTGGCGCGTTCGTCCGCTGGAGCGCGTTCTGGGGGGCGATCATGATGCTGTTCTACTGGCTCGCGTCGCTCACTGGGGGTCTTATGGCTGGCTTGCCGGTCGCCCATGGATGGGTCGTCGACGATCACATCGTGTACGCTGTCCTTCTGTTCGGTCTGGGAGCGTTCGGGGCGGGCCGGATCCTCGGCGTCGACGCGTATCTCGAACAGTTGGAGGTCGTTCGATCCAACCCCTGGTTGAAATACCTCCTCGGATAATCCGAGGGTACTCCCCTCCTCTAATTTCGAACGGTGACAGTTTGGCTCATCTTACCGCATCATCGCGGACGAGCGTCTCAGCCGATTTCACTCGGTTTCGTGTGGACGAGTAGCAAGAGTTGAATGCGAGTGCACTAACTACTGCCGTTCTCGACGGATTCGTGTGAACCGACGACGCCTTCGTACGACGATAGCGATCCGTCGAATTCGATTCAACGAACGACGAGGGCGCCGGCGAGTTCCATGTAGGGGTGACCGTACCCACAGTACGTGAGACAGCTGAGCGTGTAGTCGCCGCGCTGTGTCGCGGTGAGTCGGGCAGTCGTCGGGGACGTCGCATCCGCCGGAAGCGGAATCGGATGAAGCATCATCCCACCCCGCCCTCCGCCCATTCCGCCGCCCATATTCTGCCCGGACGGCATGACTGCGAGACTATGGTTCGGATACTGTTCGTTCGCCACTTCGAGTGCCTCGTGGAAGTCGCCGCTCGGCGGTTGGGGCAACCGTTCCTCGTTTCGTTCCTCCAGCGCTTCGTGGTCCGGGATCGCATCGCGGACGTCCGCCGGGAGGGCCTCGAGGGCAGCCTCTGCGCTCGTATTGAACCCGACGATGTCGACGACGCTTCCGGGCTCGAGCACTACCTGCTCCTGTTCGGCCCCAGAATCGTCGAGGAGTACGAACCCCCAGTGATACGAGCCAACGTAGAGCGTGGTGTCGGTGTTCGTCCCGCCCCTTCCCGGTAACCCGGTGGACGCACAGCCGGATAGCGACGCGATTGCGCCGCCAGTTGCTAGCAGGAACGCTCGACGGCGTAGGGATGTCATCGTGAACTCACTCGTTCGACTGGAGTTTCGACCGCCGTCGCTCGAACTCCTCGTCGGAAATGTCGCCACGGGCGTAGGCCCGGCGGAGTTCCTCGATCGCCCCGTCGCGCCCCTCGTGTTCGCTGAGCAGACGCCGAACGAGAATGTAGCCGCCGCCGAGGATGACGAGCAGGAAGACCAACTGGACGATCACACCGACGATCCCGTACATTCCGCCGCCACCGTAGGGTCCTCCCATCATCCCGCCGTATCCCATGCCACCCATTCCGCCGTACATCCCCATGCCCATGCCGCCGAGTACCATCATGAGCAGGGGCCATCCGACGAGGACGGCGAGGACGACGAGGACGATGGTCGTCAGGTCACGCTGGTCGAGATTCGCCATCGTCAGTTTCCTCCCGCGACGGCGGCCAGCACCCGCTCGAATCGATCGTGGACTTCGTTGGCGATCGAATCGAGGGCGGGATTGTCGGCCACTCCCACCAGTTGTTCTGGGTCGACTGCGCTTACAGCCACGTCGCCATCGTCGGTTTCGTAGACGATCACGTTGCAGGGGAGAAGCGCACCCAACTCGAGTTCCTCGGTCATCGCCTCGTGAGCCAGCGTTGGGTTACACGCGCCGAGAATTCGATAGTTACGGAAGTCCTCGTTCAGCTTCTCTTTGAGCGTCTTTCGAACGTCGATGTCACAGAGAACGCCGAATCCCTCGTCCTTGAGTGCCGCAATCGTCGCCTCGACGACGGCATCGAACGAACCGTCGACTCGTCTCTGTAATGTATAGGGCATACAATACCGCTATCGTATGCTGCGGATATAGTGTTTTCGCTAACATGTGTGAGATCACGTAACTGTGATTGGCTATCGTCGAAGCGTGGCAGTGAGCCGTCGAGAGCAATCGGTGTCAATACGATGTTGCGTATGGCGGCCAGAACGAGGCGATGGTGTTCTAGGAATACCCAACGAGCCCGAAGCTTCGAACAACATGGACTGACTCGAGTTCAAGACGACTGACTCGGAGATATCGAAGCCATCGATGACCTGTCGAAACGTTTCCCCGTTGATTTGTCCTCGTCCGAGAAGTCTTCATTCTTTTCGAAGATCACGACTGTATACCCGGCTCGTTTGCCGATGTCTCGAGCGAACTGGAGCCATGAGGGAAACGCTCTCAGTTCTGTAAGGACGGTTTGCGAAGGTGGCTTCTGTCGCTGGCTGGTCGAAACCTAGTTGGCAGTCGACGCAAAATTTCGATTGATGGTGCAGTTCGGCACAACGCCACACACTTGGCTGTTCGGTCGCGATCGAGCCAGAACTCAGTGGTTCGTAACGAGTGCTGTCCGTCTCTGTGGGGGAACGGCAATCGTCGCCGGCGTGGGAGACGCCTTGCTCTCGGTGTGGCCACAACTGTACGCGCACCTCGTCGTGGAATCAGTCGCCGTGCTCATCTTCGCCGGCACCGTCGCGCTTGCGGTTGCGAACGCGTATGTGAACGACGGGCTCGTACCGTGTGTCGTCGTGACTGCTGCCCCCCTCGTCGGACTGTTTCTCTATCTCGCCGTCGATTCGCTCGTCTTCGGCGCCACCGGTTTGGCGCAGGTGACCCTCGACTCGCTGATCACACTGGGTAGCAGTGTCGGGATGATCGGTCTCGCCAGCTACCTTCTCGGGCTCATGCTGTCTCTTCGACAGTCGCAGAGGGTCCGACGGGCGGTCGGAGACGAGGTCTGAGACGGTCCCGTATCGATGGCTGCTGCACCGATTCGTCAGCCGTAGGCGCCTCCACCACCTCCGTCGTCACCTCCGACTGGATTCTCGATGGTGGCGTCACCGACGCCAACCTTCATGCTCATCCCGGTGAGCTCGGCGCTCCCGTGATACGTACAGTAGACGTCGTAGACCCCGTCGTCCGCGAACGTATGTGTCGTCTCTTCACCGGGGGCAACGGTCGTGTCTTTACTCCAGTTGTCCGACGCACTCGTGACCGTGTGTGCGCGGCTGTCCTCGTTCGTCCACGTGACCGTCGTCCCCGCATCGACGTGGATGTTACGGGGTTGGAACTGCGAGCCCGTCATCGATACGTCCGATGTCTCTTGGCCGGCGCTCTGCCCGCCCGTCGTCCCAGCACACCCGGAAACGGCCGCCACCACAGCCGTCGCTGAGGCTGCCAGAATCTGCCGTCGTGAGATCATACTATCAGTTAACAAACTACAGCAAAGTGACGGTTATATTTTGGGACGGTTCCGAACGGGTAGTGGAAGCTGCCCGACCCTCATCTGGATCTCTGTGTTCCCGGAGGGGAGCATGTCGTCTCGCGGAAGCCAGTGAATGGTTCTTCGAGTGCTTCAACGGGAGAAGAGGGTCCTGAACCACGGTTCCGAGTGGGTTGGATATCCCCGGAGAAGCGAATAGAGGCCGCCCACAACGGACAGAATGAAGATGAGATGGGAGATTGAGATGCCAGCCGGCCAGTACAGCAATAACACGAGCTGACTGAGAACGGTCGCCCCACATCCCACTCCGATGATGGCCAGGAAACGCCGGTGAATGACGACGAAATCGTCTGAATACAGTAGAAAGAGGACGCCACTCACGACGCCGATGCCAACTACTCCTTGGTAGAGTACCATGGCGTCAACGATCATACGCCATCACCGTCGCGTATCTCACTGATGCGTGGATGGAGTTGTACGAGTCGCCCCACGGCGATGATCAGCACAGTAAATGCCAGCGGTTCGAGTGCGTCGATAGCGAGGGGGTGAGTCGGCCACAGCAGGACAAGACCGTGAGCTGCCGTGAACAGCGCCGTGCTGACGACGAGCGGGAGTAACATCCGGCGGTACGTTGTGTGACGGAAGCGGAGATATGCGAGCAGAGATAGTCCCACGGCGGCGACGCCGACGACTCCAGAGCCCATCAGAGCGAGCATCGGGAGTTGAGCGTGGATCATACATCTGCCATCGTTCGGCTGGCACATATCTATGGGGGTGTTTCCGATGGACAACGCTCCGCGGATTTCGCTAGATCCGCTCTGCAGACACGCGCGTATGCGAAGCATCGATTCTACTGGCGTCCTCCTCTAAGAGCGCAACGATCAGATAAGTCGCAAAGTCGGCGAAGTAATCGAGCAAGCGCGCGATACGTGTGGCATCGATGGCTTCGAGCGAATCCAGCAACATCACGGGCACCGTCTCGTGAACGTCGTGGACGAGATAACCCGCCAGCGCGACGACGAGGCCGATCACTTCGCGTTCGCTCTCGCTCAGGTGTTCGACCGTATCTTCGTACACGGCTCCCTCATCTGCCGAGCGTACGACATGTAACTGGAACCGTCCGTCGGCATCGTCGCCGGACACTTTTCGTTCGATCCACACGCGTTCGATGTTCTGATATTCCAACAGGGCGAGCAGTTCTGCCATGTGCTCGTTGAACGCCCTGACGGCATCGCGCTCTAACTCTTCGACGCGCGTGCGGAGTGATCCGAGTTCGTCACGCAACTCCATCTGCTGGGATTGGAGCTGATCTCGCTCCGTCTCCAGTGATTCCAACCGTTGAATCTCGGTTTCGACGTCCGAAAGCTCCTGTTCGATCTGACCGCGTTCGTATTCGAGTTCGGAGAGCCGCTCGTACTGGTCTCCCAGCTTGCTCTCGCGGAGCGCCTCGGTCTCCGCGATTTGGTCTTCGAGATCGCTGATCGCCTCATGGAGACTCGTGGAGTTCTCTTCGAGGGTCTCGAGTCGCCGTTCACGGTGCTGTATCTGGCGTTCGATGTCGTCGAGTTGATCGCGAAGGTCGGTCCGTCGCGTTTCGGTAGAGCGCACGTCGTCGAGTTGATCGCGGAGGTCGTCGATCCGATCTTGGAGTTCCTGTCGCTTCGCCCGCTTCTCCTCGATGACGTTCCGGAGTTCATCCAGTTGCGCGTCGATATCTTGCCGCTCGACACGACTACCACACGTCCAGCACGTGACAGTGGTCGATTTCGGATCGAGTTCCGCCGTAACGTCTTGCCCACCTTGGATCTCGTCGACGACCGTTTCGGTAGAATCGAGAAACCCCTCGCTGAATTCGACGATGGCAGAGAGATCGTTGATCGAATCCCGTAACTCGCTCTCGCGGTCCCGAAGGTCGGCGATTTCTTGCTCGAGACGCTCTCGATCCGACGTTGGTGCGTTCAGTTCGTCGAGTTCTTTCGCGACTGCGTCGCGTTCGTCACGGAGGGCATCCAGTGTCGACTCTTGGGTTTCGATCTCGTCACGTGTCTGTGCGAGCGACTGCCGCCGCGAATCCAACTCCCCGAGGAGGGTCTCTACCTCTTCTACCCCATCCACGTCGACATCGTGATCAGCGACCCGCTCGCGGAGTGTCTCGATTTCCTGCGTAACGGAGTCGAGTTTCGCTTCGAGCGAGGTACGTTGTGATTCTACCGACGGAAGACGATTGCGCTCCGCTTCGATTTCTTCGAGTCGAGACCTGACACGTTCGCGTTCGCGTTCGAATTCGTCGATCCGCTGTTGAATCTGCTCCGTGTCGACTGGTTCCATGAGCATTTCGCGGAGATCGCCGTTGCGCTCTACCACCTGCCGGGCAGGATTGCTTTCGAGTAAACACGCGAAGAGGTCGACGAGTTCTGACTCGTCGGTGTACGGTTCTCCGCTCGTCCGAACCGTCCCGTCCGACTGACGATGATAGCGCCGCGTGTACGTCTCGCCATCGTACTCAAGCCGGACGACGCCCTCGTCAGTATCGCTTTTCAGCGTCGTGGTCGTGCCACCGAACACACCCGAAATCGCCGTCAGTAGTGAGGTGCGATTCGTCGCGTTCTCCCCTGTGAGGACGGTAGTTCCGGGGGAGAATTCGATTTCACATTCGTCGATACCACCGATGTTCTCGACGGCAATCGTTGCGGGTCTGGCGTCCGTGTGTTGGCTCATGGCGTGGTGTGTTTCGTTATTGGGAGTGTATGACTTATACTGTCGGCTGTAGCTGTATAATCCGGCTCGGCACTCCGACGTAACGAATCACATCCAGCCGATAGCGCTAGTCGCAATAGGTCTCACACGGACCGTTGTACATTGCTCATAGCTGCCCACAGGCCGGTGTGCAACCAGTTCCGACCGCCACTCTCGTACGTCACCCGTTGTTCGCGTTCTCGCGAGTGGACTGCTCACACCCGCAACCACCTCGGCGGAGGAACTCCCGCAAACGGAAGGTATCTCCCGTGTGCTCGCACGTTACTCGAACGGACTGGGTCACGTCGATGTGCTCCGAGTCGAGAATCCCAGCGCTCTGGAGCCGATTGAGTGTGTTTTCGATGACCGAGAGATTCTGCGATTGTGCCCATTCGACCGTTTGCTGGGCGTCGTCGAGAGTGATCTGTGTCTGTCGGGTGGTGTCCACGCCCAAGCAGTTTTGCAGGTGCCGTTTCACCGTCTGGTGCGAGACGAAATCCGACTCCACGTCGCTCAGCGGGGGTCCCGCCCGCTCGAGCTGTGACCGAATCTCGGCTGTGCGTCCCGGGGTCTCGTCGTCTCCTTGGAGCACGTGGTAGATGCTCTCTGTATCTCCGACTAGCGCGACCTCGGACTCCAGTAGCGCCTGTTCCAGCACTCGGGTGTTGATGACTGTCTCTAGATCACGGAGACTAGCTCCACGACGATGCCGGCGTTCTAGTTCCTGATCCAACCCGGAGAGCCCGTATTTTTCGATAATTCGATCCACTTTGCACATGGCCGCTTGCTAGAGAGAAGGAACGATAGACGAATAACGTATTCGGTCACTTCCGTATTCTCGTCCGGATGTGAACGACCACGGATGGAACTGCACGACTGTACGAACTCACTTGGCGAATTATTACATCAGACCTGCTGTAACGGATCTGTCCCAGATGACGTTGTCGCCGAGCTGAACGTGTTACAGTAGCCGTGTTGTAACAACCACACTGGCGCAACGGAGATCGGTTGCCGGGGGACCCAACCCGTCGAGAACGGGGGGTGATCGAGTGGCATGGGTCGGAATTGGGAACTGATCGGCTGTCGCCAACAGCAATCACGTCCCTCGGGGTATCACCCCCTATGCTGAACAGACGTGTTAGAGAATATTCAGTATTTCGTGGTCCGAGACGCCTCTCTCATACGGATTATTGTAACTGTTTACCGGTGGTTCGCCCGACCGTCCTGGCGAACCACCGGCAATGACTTACAATAAACCGTATCAGTCGATCCGTCGATATCAGGTCCGCTTCGATTCACTCGGATATGGACTCGGATCGGATAATACCGGCCAGATTGTCCATCTGTGCCGAGACGTGCGCACTCTCACCGGCGAGGTGCGTGACGAGATCGTCGAGAGTGATGATTCCGACAACCGTTTCGTCTTCGACGACAGGAACGTGGCGGGCCGCTGCCTCGTTCATCTGATGGAGCACTTTCGGTACCTCTGCATCCGGTGACACGGTGAGTGGATCGGCAGTCATGAGATCCCCTGCCGTGATATCGGATCCGTCTTGGCCCTCTGAGAGGACGCTGAAGTCGCTGTCTGCCGTGAGAAGCGCAGCGATCAAATCTCGATCCGTGATGATTCCAACGAGTTTCGCATCGGTTTCGACTACGACGTATCTCGCACATCTCGATTGGGTGGTCATCGTATCCGCGACAGTCGACACGGACGCGTCCGTGGACACGCGGGCGACAGACTCGTCCATAAGCTGTTCGACGTGCAGTCCAAGATCTGCTGATCGACGGCTCATACGATAAATAAGTCAGTTCAAAAAAGAAAAGGATACCGACCGCTGGCACCTGCGTGGAACTGGTCTTCCGCCTCCAACGACCCTCGCTGGGGAGTCACAATGTTTGCTACGTCGTTCACCGCTCTTCCCGAGGATCAGTATCTACCGCTCTCGTCTTCGCAGTGGAGCGATTCATCGAGTGAGGTGGCATTCCGGGTGAAATTCGCACCTATATCACTGACACCGGGATCGACCTCGTCTGTATGGGAACAAACAGATGGTCCGCCCTTTCACGGCGGCTCATCGGAAGCGTGATCGAACGAGTTCTCCGGAACTCGGACGACTCAGTTTTGAGCATTCGAGAGGTGTAGACGCGGCTCGAATTACCGGCGAAGCGAGATGAGAAGAACCACGAATCCGAGGCCGATGGCGACTGATTCGATGACGTGGACGACAGCGAGGTCGATCTCCGCGAATTCGAACAGCACTCCTTCGATGAAGACACCGAGAGTGATGATCCCGAATCCGACCGCGGCGTTTCGCATATAGTATGTCCCGGTTCGTCGATACGCCTCGAAACTGTAGTACGTGATCAGAATACCGAGTGCGAGAACGAGCAAGCGAACGGCCACGAGAATCGCTGTTGTTGCATCCATCAGTACTTACTTCTCCAGTTTCTGCGAGTCGTGTCCGTACAGAGCGTACAGGATCGTGAGCATACCCATCGCGACGATGGCCGTTGCCACCGTTCCCGCATTGTGGAAGGTCAGCCCAACCACGTCGAACAAGATCCCCTCGATGATCGCACCGAAGCTGATGATAGCGAAGCCGATCGAGAGGTACAACATCGATTGACTGTTGCTACGTCGATAACCTCGATAGGCTTGGAATGCGATAACGAGCCCGAGAGCCATTGTGACGAGCTTTGCGATGACGAGACCGACGTGCATGGTTATTCGTTCCTCATTGTGTCCCACAACCGAGAGAATCTGTCGGGGGCATCTTCCCGAAGTTCGATGCGGACATCAAACCCAGACTCCAGAAGTTGGACCTCGACGTGGTCGAGCTGGGCTTCGTATTCGCTGTAATGATGGCCGTCGGGGTCCATGTGCGTTCGTTCGACGAGCAGGTCGTACTCGAGTAACGTATTGACCCGTCTGGAAACCGTCGAGACTGACATATCGCACTCTTCGCTGAGTTCTTTAGCAGACATCTGTGTTCGGCGAGTCGCCTCGAGGATCGCTCGTGCATAGTCGTCGTCGAGGATAGCGAGAATCCCCGAGATGTCTCGCTCTTCACCCACAGTCTACGTTTCTGTGGATGAGTATATAAAGAAACGCCGATTTGCTGACCCAGCAAATCTACTGTCCGGACTATATGCCCTGCCTGTGTAGGTTCACCTGTAAGGTGACCGATGACATGACCGATTCACTCACGCGTCGACGGATGCTCCAGCTGACTGGCGGTGCGGCAGTCGTTGGCCTCGCCGGTTGCACCGGGACACAGAACAACGACGGCGGGGCGGCAAACGGATCGCCGACTGAGAGTGGCCACGACGAGACCGCTACGGAATCTGGTCACAGCGACGAAGAGAGTGGCCACGATGACGAGGGCGGTCACGACGAAGCGGTCGGAGCGCCGTCCGATACCGCTGAAGTGAATATGATTACCGAGGACGGGGGCTACCACTTCGAGCCACATGTCGTGCGGGTGAACGTCGGCGGAACCGTGACCTGGCACAACGAGAGCGGGAGCCACTCGGCGACCGCGTACCACTCTGACAACGACCAGCCCCAGCTCGTCCCCGACGGCGCAGCGACTTGGGACAGCGGCATCCTCTCCGAGCAGGGGGCAACGTTCGAGCACACGTTCGAGACCGAGGGCGTCTATCACTACTACTGCACGCCCCACGAGAGCCTCGGGATGCTCGGAAGCGTCATCGTTGGAGACCCGGATCCCCACGAACAGACTGCATTGGAGGAGCCGCCCGCAGACAAACCCGAGCGCGTTCGCGAGAAGCTCACCGAACTGAATGGGATGGTCAGCACGGCTCTCGGCGACGACCACGAGTGAATACGCATCGTTCCGTTGATGGGTGATTGGTAGCTGACACACGATCTTCGCCCGCTAAATCCTCCTCGTGTTTCTGTTTGTACGAATAGGCAAGTATATTGTATCCGATGTGTGCAAGTGCGAGGCCGAGATAGCCGAGTACGAGCAGCGTCACGGTTCGCCGAGAGAGCGACGGGGTTCCGATCGGTTCGTCTCCGTGAAGCCGTTCTCCGAGAGCGTAAACGAACCGCCCGGCGAGCAGAGCAAACGGGATATTGGTTGACTGGGTTCCAACGCATTTGATTCACGCTGTTTTTGCAGTGTCGCTCGCTGCAGCGGTCCACAGCGTTGAGGATGGTCTCTCCCCGGATATCGAAGCGTGGTTCTATTCGCCCTTTCGAACCTGAGCCACATTTCGTGCGATTCCTGTCCCGTGTCGATTTGGACTCCGAACGACCAGCGGTCTAACGTGGCGACCGAGAAGTGGGACGATCCATCTGGTACCGTTAGGTAGGTCCAAAAAGAACGATAGCGAGATACTTGAAACATTAAATAGCCACGGAAGGATTTTGAATCGTGCTCTTCTGGGTCCACGCTGCAGTCGCGTACCTCGTTTATCGGGGCATTTCTTTCGGCCGCTCAGGTCGTCGACCAAACGACAGTATCGTCATCGCGCTCGTCGTTGGGGCCTTACTACCGGATCTCGTGGATAAACCACTCTCATTCGTGTTCACGTCCCTGCCGAGCCGATCAGTTACTCACTCGATTTTTATTGCGGCAATTGTCGTCTCCGCTGTTCTCTACGCTACCAGACGAATGGATTCGTCGGATATTGGGACAGCGTACGTCCTCGGATACGCGTCGCATCTGGTCACGGACCTCATAGATCCTCTCTTCATCCCCGAGGAGCCGATTGCCTTCCTCATGTGGCCGATTCTCACCGACTACCACCACATCGGTGGTCCTGGCGAACTGCTCGCGCTGGTCAGACTGACCCCGTACGTCGTTGGTCAGACCATCATCACACTGCTCGCAGTCGCGTTGTGGTTCGGGGACGGCAAACTTGACACGTTCACCGAATGAGCCGGCATTCTTGTCGGTGTCGTATTCTTCAACCCGTCGTCACGCTATGCGTGAGCGTGGAACGGTCCAGAGCATATTGTCGATCTTGAGCGAAAGCGTCTCGATCTCGTTTTCGATGTCATCGAATCTATCGCACGGGACGTGGACTGATGGATACGTACTCATCGAGCATGCTTCCGTGTCGAACTCCGCCCTGAACAGTTTCATAGTCTCCCCGTCGGATCGGCTGCTGGTAAACCGGTAGGTGTTCGCCGGTGTGAGACCGGTCCGCGATCCGACACCGGACACGTGGGTCGGTTCGCCATCGTCAAGGTCGAAGGCCTCCCGACAGGCCTGCTCGAACCGCGACTCGATTCCTTCCGTGGAGTGGTTGACGTATGCGACCGACGTTCCCCACGTGAGCAACCCCATCAGCGCCCCTCCGATCGAAAATAGTGCCGCAGTACCGAGACCGTCACGCCCGAGAACGAACGATCCGGGGATCATGAACGCGTTCCCCAGCGCGAAACCGAACAGCCAGATGCCGCCGATCGTTGCCAGCGGATGCCAAGCCGAACGCCAGAATGTCCTGGAAATAACGCCTCCCGGTACAGCGTTTGAGCGCATCGGCGACTTCATAGTGTTAGATACTCCCAAACATACATATAGTTTCTCCGGAGAGAACGAGGTATGTTCGGGGAGTTCGGTTACGTCACGACGGCTCTGCTAGCTCTCATCGTCGGGTCGGTTGCCGGTACGATGGCTGTCCTCACATGGGACATCTTTCGCGAGTCCACGTTCGGAACGGCAATCATCGTCCTCGTAGTCGTGTTTTCGATATTCACTCTCCATCACGTCTTCTTGCTGAGTGTGGAGCCACGACTCGCTGAGTCTCGGTTGTACCAAGCGCTCCTGAACACTGTCGTCGTGATCTTCGTCGGGTTGGTGATTCGTCATCGGAACCGCCTCCAAGCGACAACGGGAGGAATTCGAACGTGATTGATCTACTCGGTCTCTACAACATCGTCACGGGTGTCGCCGCGGGAGCTGGCTTGTTGTATCTTCTCTCCGAACAGCATTTCGTCCACCAACACCAGCGGTTCGTCGTCGTGATGCTTGCGGGACTTCTCCTCTACGTGGCTGTTTCACCTATCGTGAACTCCGTCGCACCGCATCTAACGCATCTGATCCATATCTTCGCCGGACTGCTGATCATTTGGGGGTTGTACAGCCCTCTCCACAACGATTTACGAACCAATC